>Ga0209223_10001776_pt1 | contig 22929 bp, 19 predicted proteins | sample COG_06_FD_184750 | JGI IMG/M metagenome (GOLD analysis project Ga0209223, IMG submission 184750) | Pelagic Microbial community sample from North Sea - COGITO 998_met_06 (SPAdes) (version 2) | ecosystem: Environmental > Aquatic > Marine > Neritic zone/Coastal water | place: Helgoland, sampling...
CTTGGCATCATCAAAAAACAGCTCGTAAAAATCGCCCATACGGTAGAACAAAATGTCATTTGGGTGCTCTGCTTTGATGCGTAAAAACTGTTGCATCATGGGAGTGTGATTTGATTCTGGGCTATCTGCTTGAGTCATGTTTTTACGGGTCTTTTTTCAAAATAAAATATATAAAACAGATTCTTATGCTTTTTTTTCGCAGTTGATGCGTTTTGCTGTAAGGTGCTACTGGTTGCAGTTTCTCTCCACAAGTTGCTGTGGATTGCATAAATTAGGGTAGCATTTGGGGTGTATATTTCATGTTGTGCTACACTTTACACAATTAGGGTAGTATTTTCTACCAAAGTCGCATCGCCGGGTGTTGACGCTCTCGGCTTGCTAACCACACTAACCCGATGGGAGGGTAACGTGACGGCTTCTATTGTAAATCTGCCAACACACTCACGCAAACAGGAATCTTTAAAACAGGGGCCTGCAAAACCATTGACCGCACTGAAAGTCAAAAATCATAAAGAGGGGGTAATTGCAGATGCACACCCTTATCGAGGTTTGAGACTTCGTGCTAATAAAAATGGCACTAAGACATGGTTTTACCGCTACAAGCTGGACGGTAAACAGAAACAGATAAAGTTGGGGTTGTATCCTGGTGTTGAGCTAGCTGAAGCGCGTGAGGCATTGATAGAACAGCGTAAAATCAGAGATCAGCATCAAGATCCCCGCCTTTTAGTTGAGCAGAAAAAAGCTGTTGCGCGAAAGCAGTTGCAGGCTGCTGAGCAGAGTGAATATACCTTCGCCAAAATGGTGGAGCAGTATCTGAGTGAGAGAGTTGAGAAAGATCGTAAGGTTAAGGGCGCAACTGAAGCTCGTAGGCTGATGGAGCGAGATTTAGGCACATTGGCTAATATACCCGTAGCTGATCTTGAGCCGGGTGATTTACATGATTTTATAAGGGCAATAGCGAATAGAGCTCCAGACGTGGCGAGAAGATTTCGTGCTGAGCTCAATAGGGCGTGGCGCTATGCGATTAACACTGGGCGTACTAAAACTGCGTGTCTGCTAAATACTGATACTGGGGGGAAGCTGGTTCAGGGTAAACGAACGCGCTGGTTAAAAGAAGCTGAGCTGCAATTGCTAATACCTTGGTTGCCAAACTATTCCCGCACAGTGGAGGAAATTTTAAAGCTCACTCTGTACTTGGGCTTGCGTAGCGGTGAGGTGTGCAAACTGCGGGATGATTGGCTGACCGAAGAGTTTGATGGTTGGTGGGTAACTATCCCGGCTAACGAGATGAAAAAAAGCAATAATGGCGATCATCGTGTGCCATTGTCAGGTACAGCTCTGGCAATTGTGAATCGTCGCAAGGGGCACGGGGCTTGGTTTCCGTCACGCTCAGGAGGTTCCGTCAAACAAAAAATATTGGGTGTTGAGGTTTATGCTCATTCTGGTGCATCTAGCGCTAAGACATACAAAAATAATCGAATCTGCCCGGTCTCAGATTGGGCGCCTAACGATCTTCGGAAAACAGCGCGAAGCCATCTGGCTGCGTTGGGTTGCCCGTTTGAAGTGGCTGAGTCAGTTTTACATCATGCTATACCCGGCGTCGGGGGGTTGTATAACAGGCATAAGTATGAAACTGAAAAGAGAGTTTGGCTTACTAAGTTAGGTCAGTATTTTGATGGGCTAGGGGCTGAATAATGCCGAATAAGGAGCGATATTGGAGAGAGAAAAACCGTAAACAGAAAGCCGATGAGGCTATGCAAAAATTTGGTAATCGACCAGCGTATCTTGGAGAGTATGATCCCAAAAAAAATGAAATATTGATCGCCGGTTTAAATGATTGGGTCAAGAAGCACCCTGCGGGAATATTTCAATTCGATGAAAACGGAGAGATGTATCTACATGAAAATTGGGGGGCTGAATCTGAGGATCTCGAGTTAGGTGCAAACGCAGAGCGTCATGAGCAGATGGTTACCAATATAAGGAGGTTGTTGGCTGAGTTAGGTGATGATTTTTTCAATTTGTCTGCAAATGTCATTTCAGAAAGGTCAAGGCAAGTTCTTGTTGACAAAAATGGCGGTTCAATAGCTGTTTCAAGACGAACAGTCGAGCGTTATAGGGTATTTGTTCGCATGAATTCTAATCTTTTTTACAATATCTAAAAATCCTACGACGGGCCAAAGGTGCCCCTCTTGTGCAGCATCTATCATTGAGTCTCTTTTCCACTATCGGACTTTCAGGAGACAAAAATGAAGTATCGAGAAGATGATACACAAAAAGATGTAGAACGTTTTGATAGCCTGCCAGATGTTGCAATGACAAATGTTCCAGTATTGTGCGCGTTGTTAAAAATATGTGAGTCGGGATATTACCGAGGCGCTAAGAGAGGGATATATCCAGAAGGGTATAAGTTGGGAGCATTGCGTCGCTTTCGTGTTGGTGAGGTGCGATCGTTTTTAAACGATCCAGCTGGTTGGGCTAAAGCCTCAAGTGTCAAAAAACACGACAATAAGAAACAGCAATAAAAAAGGCTGCGAGCATTGCTGGCGCAGCCTTAAATCAATCTAAGCAATTGAATTATAGCATATTTAGCTAGTGATGCTAATCGCAGTCTCCATTAATTTTTGGAGAATTTAATGCACAATTTATATACAAACAATATTTATGAAACTGCCTTAAATTTAATTGAGGCAGGTGTTCCTGTATTCCCCTGTAGACCCGGACTTAAAACCCCTGCAACAACAAACGGGTTTCACGATGCAACAACGCAAAAAGACAGAGTTTCAAAGTGGTTTCAACATACAGATTTCAATCTAGCCATACCAACAGGTTCTGTTAGTGGAATAATTATTTTTGATGATGACTGTTATAAGAATGGTGCAGATAAAAACCGCAAGCAACTAGAAGACAAACTTGGTCAGCTACCCACAACATTCACTATAAAAACTCGTGCGGGCGGCAAGCAGCATTATTTTATTGCCCCAGAGAAAACCAGTATAAAAAGTAGTGCAGGCAAATACGGAATCGGCATAGATATCCGTGGCGAGGGTGGTTACGTGGTTACAGCGCCATCTTTTGTTGATGAAGACAAAAACGGTCCCGCCGGATCTTATGAGGTACTTATTGAAAGTCCGATGGTTGAACTACCGGCACAGTGGGTAGAGTTTCTTCAAAGCGACAAGCAGGGATCGAGCAAATCATCGGACTCGTTTTTAGATTGTCGCCCTGACTGGCTGCCAGAAAGAAAGCGTAGCCCCATGATAGATGCAATTCTAGGTGACACAGCTTATACGCCACAGCGATGGGACGGCGACCCATTAGACGTTGAGTTTACGCGACTTTTACTGACCTATATTGCGCCAGCCGAACATTACGATGACTGGCTAGATATCCTAATGCGGGTCCACGACAAGTTTGGCTTTTGCGAAGAATGCATTGAGCTTTGTGACGAATGGAGCGCACGCGCTGAAAATTATGATGGACGTGACTCTGTTGCTAAGAAGTTAGCTTCCTTCAGCTGGGAGGACAGTTCTCATGAATAAGTCCTATGGAACATTGTGTAAGCGTGCACAACAAAATGGTGCAGATCTGGCCGCACTAAGGAAGCAAGCAGGAATAATAATCGGCCAGAAATCTCCGCATTTAAATCCAATTATGGATGTTTCAGCCCCAACTAGGTTTCAGCTGGCCGAAGGTAAGGTTACTTTCACTAAAAATGTACCACTACCAAGGAATTTCGTAATAGAAAATATGCTTGTCGCAGGCAAGGTTGCCGTTCTTGCCGGTTTTGGAGGTGTAAGTAAAACTCAGCTATCTCTGAATATCTCGGATTGTGTTGCGAGAGGGGATAATTTTTGTGGCAATGCCACAAAGCAAGGTAAGTCAATTCTTGTCCTCGCAGAAGAAGACCAAGCGGAAGCCGTTCGGCGGATTCAAGCAGACATTCGTTATCACAACAAAGCTGCCCAGCCACTTTCAGATAACGTGTTGGTCTTTGGCAAGGCAGGCGAAGACGTACGACTTACGCTGAACGGGCCAAGTGGCAATATACCTACATCGGTTGCCCAAGAACTGATAGATCTTTCTCATCAACTTGAAAACGTCAAATTAATCGTTCTTGACCATATCGGCCTTTTTCATGGAGGCGATTTCAATGCTCGCGAAGATGCTGCTCTAACCATGCGAGTAGCTACGCATATCGCCAAAGAAACATGTGCAGCTGTGATCATCCTTGCGCACTCCCCTAAAAGCTCTATAAACGATAATAAGTCGTCAGCTAGCCAAGTGTTCGGTTCGACAGCTTTTGTTGATCAAGCACGCGCTGCATGGGTAATGGCGACAATGCGAGACGAAGAGGCTAAGCAATTCGGGGTTATACCCACAGCTGCTAGTGCTTATGTTTCGTTAACTGTTGTTAAAAGTAACTATACACCAACTGGAGCAATTCACTGGTTTAAACGTGAGAGCTTTGATGATGTTGGGCTTCTCATACCGGTTAATCTAGTACCGCCTACAAAAGCCTATGGTGCGGATTTCAAAGCTAAGAAGGCTATTATCAGCGTAATCGCTAAATACCCAGCTAAGTACTCCAAAACTCGCCTTAGGGACTTGTACAGCGGCAAGAAAGACGACATAGGCCTAAGTAAAGGCAAGTTTGAACTTACTGTAGATGCACTCATAGATGAGGGCATTATTAGATTGGTTGAACCTACAAATGAGCAACGATTGACGCACGGGCTTCGTAAGCAAGTAAAGCATGTTTTAGTACTGGGAGATGCTGATGAATACATGTAGTCTCCCGAATCCATGCCGCCCGTCGGGCTTCTTAAATTTTTTTAGGCGGCTTGAAACCCACGTATTTACACGCCAAGAGAAGCCTATTTTTTGCCGCCCGTTTTCAACATCTATTTGGGCGGCTTGCAGCCCTTGCCACACAAGGCCTAAACGCGCCCGCGGGCAAACCACGTCTAAGGACGTGTACGCCGCCCGGGCGGCTACACAGTCCGTCCACTTAGGTGGGCTTCAAAACCATATTCACTTAATGGAGCACTCAATATGACCAATGTATTTTTTTCTGACAAATACTACGCGAGCTGTAACAAACGTTATGCCAATGGGGTTAAAGTTTCAGCGGGTGCCATTTTCTCACCTGACTCTTCCGATCTACCCATGCTTCCGTACACGGTTTGTAAAAAGTGCCACAAGATGGCAACAAGTACATCAGCAGCAAAGCGGCAGTTAGTAACCGAAGCCGTAAAGCGAAAATACTTTGCCTTGCTGAAGATACATGCAACTCATTAACCACCACCGCCAACGATTAAACATCCCCGGGGAGGTATAGGCAATGCAAACATGGTTAGAACAAGTAAAAGCAGATGCAGAACTACAAACCCGTAAAAGCCTAGAGCGTCGCAAACTAGAAGCAGAAGTCACTAAAAACCGTCAATGGCGAAGCAAAAAGCACCGTGATCGCCTTGCCTATATAGAATCATTCGTGCTCGTTGAAGAGCAAATCAGTCGCTGGTGGCAGGCACTGCCAGACGAACAGAAGCAACGGCCGTTCACGACCCGTGAGCTGGCCCCGCAACTGCGTGGGCGCTTCCAAGCACACCCGGCACTATCAGCTGTAGCTACAGCCCTAAGGGGCTTAGGATTCATTCAGCGAAGAGTCCACTCAAACACCGGTCAGAGCATTAGGTGCTGGTACTATTCACCAGACAAAAAGTAACATAAATAATGAAAAAATTAGTCAAAGCTATCAAGCAGGCTGAGGCTGGAGCCAAAGTTGACGATATTTGTCGTGACAAACGCCCGCAGTTTTGCTGGCGTGATAGGATAACTATCAATCCTTGGTGTTGGCGCTAGACATCATGCTCCAAACTAAATACCTAACGTCAGCCCCAAGGCCCACATCTCAGGTCATTGGAGAAAAATTCGGAGGTCTGCCGTAATAGGCTTCGCCGATTAATTTGAGCATGTCTTCTGCGGTGTACTGCCGCGGGTTGCGTGGACTTTTTTTCAAGGCCGCTCGTGCAGCAAGCTCGATGCCATCTTCCGGCATACCGAGGTCGCGAAGGTTGATCGGAGCGCCAATCTGCTCGACCAGCCTGTGAACGCCCTCTCCCGGATTGCGTATACCAACCCGCTCAAATGCTCTGCCGATATCAGGGACAGCAGATTGATTAAATCCGACAATTTGTGGCAGCACCGCACTGTTGTAGTCTCCGTGCCTCATATTGAAGAGACCGCCAAGAATGTGGCCGAGTGCGTGGTGCAACGCGACACCTACCATTGAGACAAGAAGCCCACCAATGAATCCAGCATAGAGCGCGTCGCTTCGGGCTCCTAAATTGTCGGGCTCTTCGACACAAATTGGCAGTGAACGGACCAGCAATTCGACTGCCTCAAATGCGAACTGTCTTGCAATAGGGTTCGGGGCGGGCGGGTAAAGCGCCTCAACCGCGTGGGCCAGCGAGTTCATACCTGTCGACGATGTCTCAGCTGCAGGAAGGGTCAAAGTCAATTCGGGGTCATAGATCACGGCGTGCGGAATGGCAGCTCGGTCAACCCGCGTTCTCTTTTCTCCATCAATCTTTCGACCATAAATCGGCGTGACTTCAGAACCGGAGTACGTGGTCGGGATGGCGATAAACTTTGCGCCATGCTCAGCGGCAAGTACCTTACCGAGCCCGATTGCAGATCCGCCACCCAGCGTCACAACCGTGTCGGCACCGGCGTCCAGGAACGAGGAGACTACTGCCTGAACAGTGGGTTCCGGACAGTGCGGCTCAACGCGGTCGAACACCGCAACAAACCTATTGTCATGTAAGACAATATCTTCATGTCTTCGCTTCCCTCCCGGAGTGGTAACGAACAACACACGCTGAGACTCTAGTCGGTCAAGTTCTTGCCCAAGGTGCCTTACTTCCCCCACACCAAAACGAGCGTTGGTGGGCACCGCATTGTACACAAAACTCCTACGCGGATCATTTAGCATTGTTTGTCTCCTGTTTACGTTCGCGCTGCACCGCCATCCCGAAAGCGCGTTATAGTTTTGACGTAAGGATCGCCCGATACTCGTCGACGGTTCCCTGTCGCGGGTTCGTCGCGTTAAACACTCCAAGTCACGCCGTTGCGCAGTTGCGTCGTAGCGTAGGTGTGGCGAAGGCTGTAGTGAGGTGGCCCCGCTTTTCCAGACAACTAATCCCAATCTATAAGTGGATTCACGCCCCTTCAGTTATGCTGCCAATAATGCTGGCAGCGATTCAAAATATACTTGATCCGGTGTCTGCTCGTCGAGGCTGGAATGCGGTCGACGACTGTTGTAGAACGTGAAGTAACGATCCAATCCTTGCCTGGCAGCCGCTACTGATTCATAAGCATGCAGATACACCTCTTCGTATTTGACAGATCGCCAGAGTCTCTCAACAAACACGTTGTCTCGCCAAGCACCCTTGCCATCCATGCTGATCTTGATGCCATTGTCTTGTATCAGGCCGGTAAACGCCTTTGACGTAAACTGACTCCCCTGATCGGTATTCATGATCTCGGGCTTACCATATTTACCAATGGCATCCTCGACTGCCGCAAGGCAGAAATGAGTATCCATGGTGACAGACAGACGCCACGACAGCACGCGCCGTGTGTGCCAATCCACAACGGCCGCCAGGTAGACAAAACCCTTGGCCATCGGCAGATAAGTAATGTTCATGGCCCAGACTTGGTTGGCACGTTCTACCGGTAAATGTCGTAGCAGGTACGGATAGATTTTATGCCCTGGCGCCGGCTTTGTCGTCCGCGGTTTGCGGTACAGTGCCTCTACGCCCATGCGCTTCATCAGTCTGGCCACACGCTTACGACCAATGCTAAAGCCTTCCTGGCGCAGCAATCCTCGCAACATGCGAGCACCGGCAAAGGGGAACTCAAGATGGAGCCGATCAATCCTGACCATTATCTGTTGGTCTATTGTTGATATTGGTGTTGGCAAGTAATAAATACCGCTGCGGCTTACGCCCAGCAACTTGGCCTGCTTAGTGACAGGCAGTGGATCAGTACGGTCGATCATCGCTTTGCGCTCAACATTCCCGCTTTGGTGAGCGCGCCTTCTAAAAAATCGTTTTCCAAGGTCAGTTCTCCAATCTTGGCGTGAAGGCGCTTGATATCAACCGGCGGGGCTCCCGGCGAATTACCAGTCTCAAAGACGTCTGCAGCACGCTCAAGCATCTGGGTCTTCCACTGGGTTATCTGGTTCGCGTGCACATCAAACTTCTGTGCTAGTTCGGTTATGGTCAACTCACCCTGGATGGCAGCGAGGGCTACCTTGGCTTTAAAGGCAGGTGAATGGTTACGGCGAGGTCTTCTGGTCATTTTTTGCTCCTTCTACGGCATCAACGATGCCAAAAAATGGAGCGTTTATCCACTTATCCGACTGTCCAGAATCTTGGGGCCAGCTCTGAATGCTTATATCGAACGATTTAATCGCACGGTACGGCATGAGTGGTTAGATATGCATCTGTTCGAGTCGATCGAGCATGCTCAACACTTGGCCACTGACTGGCTTTGGAAATACAATAACGAGCGGCCTAACTCTGCTATCGGAGGAATACCCCCACGACAGCTGTTGAAAGTAGCCTAAGTTCTACAAACAATTGTTTCGGTGAATGGGGGGATTACAGTACAAACGAAAATACTAATAGCCTGATTCGACAGTACTTTCCAAAAAAGACTGACTTGTCACCACATACTCAGAAACGGCTGAACGAAGTTGCAACAGAGCTAAATGAGCGACCGAGAAAGACGTTGAAATTTAAGACGCCATCGCACATCATTGAAAGGAGTGTTGCGCTGATCACTTGAATCTACAGCGGTCTTCTTTGCAAAAGGTTCAGCCACAGTATATTCTAGTTCGTTAAGTTAACGATTCGCTTCATCGATAGTTTTTAGCAAAGTGCCTTCTCCAAATCGCAGAATAAAGGCGCTAAACAAAATACACGGGATGACGACTAGAACTATCGCATACATAATACCGCCATCTACATCGGCCAACATGTCAGAGGTAGCACCTATGCCAACGGGAATGAGTGCCGAAAAGAACATGCCACACAAGCCGCCAATAGCTATTACCTGGCCTCGAATTTTTCGGGGACCGACTTCTTGTAAAATTGTAGGTGACAAAGACATAGCGGCAGCTGTACCAGCGCTAAACATGAAGATGCAAATATAAGCCTGTGTCACGTTTTGACAGAATATCAGAAAGACCCCAAACACACTGGCCATTACCAGATTGTATTGAGCTACCCGTATACCTGCTCGGTAGCTAAGTGTAGTAAACAGTTTTTTATACATTAGCCCCGACAATAAAACTCCAACCAAGGTCGATATTGCAGTAACAAGTCCTAGTCGTAAACCGACTTCGGCAATGGATTCGTCATAGATGCGTCTAAATGCTGGTGGTGTCCAAACAAACAATGCTGTTTTGGCGGAATAGGAAAGTCCGAATCCAAGGAATACACCGATCATAGTACGCAAATTATTGCGAACAAAAACAATCACCTGTTTCCTATTGCTTGGCTCTATTTTAGGCTCTTCTTTGCTATCAACTTCCGGTGAACTAGATTCAGCAACCGAGTCAGGCGTTTGACTCTTAGAACTATCCTGTTGAATATGTTTACGTTCGAGTTTAATCATTAAGATGGCGGGAATAATAACTAAGCTGGGCAAGAAAGCTGAAATCATAGTTATGCGCCATGTCTCCATATCAGTTGGAATAAAATCAACTGTATGTTTGATACTGTCTATAGTTGCGAACAACCCTCCAGATAGGATAAGGCCTGTTGATGCACCTAAAATCGATGACAAGAAGAAGACATAGTTAGCAATAACACGTTTTTTACGAGGGAATAAGTCTGGAATAATGGAGTATGTTATTGGCCCCAGTACTGCTTCACCCAAGGCAATACCCATTATTGAAATAAACAATTGGGTATAATTTTGCGATAAACCAGAGAAGACGGTAGAAATTGACCAAATAAACACACAACATGCTAATAGTACTTTGCGGTTCACCTTATCCGAAAGCCATCCCATGGGGTAAGTAGCAATAATTATGGTAAGGCCAAAGGCAACACCAGTTAACGTACCGATCTGAGTATCGTTTAAATCTAGTTCCCCTTTAAAAGACTCAGCAAGCACATAGATCAACTGTAAGTTAATAAGTGAAAACACCATGGTCATCACCAACACGAATAAGCCGTACCAAGCAGCTTTCATATTAAAGTTGGCTTCATCTAGCGTGGTGGTTGACATTGAGTTAGCTGGCATAGGGGATCCCCGTAATAAAATGAACTGAGCGTCTTGCAATGATAAGCCCAGCAATAACAAAGCAAGCACATATCAAAAAGCCTAAAGATATTGCCAGCATTGATTGATTGTATTGGTTACCTATTGCCCATCCGATAAAAAATGACACTAAGCTTGCAATACTGTTAATTAGAGACGACGCTGCGCCAGCCATCTGACCCATTGGCTCCATCGCAAGTGCGGTAAAATTTCCAGTGGTGATACCTGAGCAAAACATCATTATTGATAAATAAACGATTAGCCCTATAAAGCTCAGCTCTGCTTTATAAATAAGCATCCATACTGAGCATGAGGCGCTGGCAAGCAAAAATAGCAAAACAGCGACTCCACTTACATTCCACACTGAGTAATATTTGAGCAATTTTCCGTTGACGAATGCTGCAAAAGCTATTGGTAATGATAACAGTGCAAACCACCAACCAAATTCCGAGCCCACTGAATATTGTCCAACAAGCAATTGTTCAGATATCAAAATGTAGGTAAGGTGTACGCCATTCATTACCCCACTAGCGATGGTAATACTTAGCGCAAATCGATTACGCATAAGTGTTTTGGTGCAAAGCCACAACGAACTAAATACGCTATTATTACGATACTTAGGAAGTAAGGTTTCTGGCTGTTTCAGAGCAAGCCAAATCACCGACATAAGCATTAATATCGCTACCAATACAAATAATCCCTGCCAATTCATAACGTACAAAAGCTTTTGTCCAATAAGTGGAGCGATCATAGTAACTAGGATGAACATAGATAATACATAGGCACTGACCTTTGCCATGTCACTGCCTCCAAATTTATCTCTGATCATGGCAAAAACTACGGCTCTAATAATACCTAATGACACACCTTGGAGAAGTCGCCCACAAAGAACCCAAAAAATGTTATCGGTCAACAACACAAATGGCGTACCCAGCATAAAAGGTATCACAGACCAATAAATTAGGTTTTTACGGCCAAAACGGTCAGATAGCCCACCTCCAAACAGTACACCTGCAGCTACACCGAAAAACAACAGACTGATAATCTGCTGTTGTTCGTTGCCTTGCTGCTTGTTTAGGCTAGCCATGATGTTTGGTAGAGCAGGCAGCATCATATCCATACACAATGCTGACATCGCCATCAAAGATGACATAAGTAACATGAATGTAAATCGGTTCGTTTGCATTTAATTACGCCACTTAAAAAAGGGCGATTAGCTAATACTGGCTAACCTATAGAGCCCAGAGAGTGAGGAAGAGAGTAACGTAGACAGTAAAAATTAGTTCATTAGCTTAAAGCGTCGCATCAAAGCCTCTGGCGATGGCTTTTTACCGGTAAACCGCTCTAATGCTTGAGCAATCGGTACCATGTTGCCATTACTCAAAACAGTATCGTAATATTTCTTGGCTATATCTTTGTCATATAGACCGCCCGGTGAATTTCTGAATGTCTCAGCCATGTCCGCTACTATAATGTCTGACCACAGGTAGGTATACATGCCTGCGGCGTATTGGAAACCCCACATGTGTGCAGCATAAGGTACGTACATAGTTAAGTCGGATGCTTGTGGCTTACCTATTTCTTCCAGAAGTTGACTTTGCAACGCGATAATGTCGACATTTCCATCTTCATAGGCTTGCATATGAATGCGCATATCTAGGATAGTGATCCCCAAATATTCAAGGTTCACACTGAAAATTCTCTCGTCAATAATAGATGCGATAAAATTTTCCATCATTTGTTTTGACATCGGCTCGCCAGTTTCATGATGTATTAGGAACTGACTAATGGCTGTTTCGTTGAGTAGCCAGCGTTCAAACATAAGAGAAGGTGCCTCAACAAAATCCCAAGGGGTTTTTAAACTGCCAAGGGAGGGGTATTTATGCTTATATGCTAGCGTATGTAGTGTATGGCCAAACTCGTGAAAAATGACGTTCGCGTATGCCCACTGTAACAGTGCAGGTTCACCTTCTTCCGGTACTGGAACATTGGAATATAACGCCACAATCGGCAGTGTACGCCGATCATAGTTATCAGCAGGGCGATATTGAGTTGCCCATGAACCGCGACTTTTGCCTTCTCTGAAATACAAATCAACGTACAACACCCCCAGAACATCACCATCTTTACTCACTTCAAACACTTCGATATCAGGTGATACCGTAGGTACATTCTCCAGTTTTTTAAAGCTCATATTAAATAGCTCTTGAGCTGTCCAAAACATCGCTTTTTTAATATTGCTGAGACTTAAGTATTGTTGCAGTTCTTGTTGATCGATAGAAAATTGCAGTTTTTTACGTTCATTGGCGTAGTAATACTTGTCCCATGGTTGCAGTGAAAAGTCTGCACCACGACTCTCAGCTAACGCTTGTAGCTCGGCAATCTCTTGTACTGTTTTGGTTTTGACAATATCCCAAGCGTCCTTGGTAATATTTAGTGCGTTCTCAGCTGAGCCAACCATTCGTCCACGAGCAGCAAAATCAGCGTAGTTGTCAAACCCAAATAACGTTGCTTTTTCGGTACGAAGTTTGAGTATTTGTTGAATGACTGGCTGGTTATTCTGCTCATTGTCATGATTACCTCGCTTGGTCCACTGTCGCCATACACTTTCTCTCAGTTCGCGGTTAGGACTGTAAGTTAATACATCCCAAACTACCGGACGAAGCATTTGAATCGCATATTCTCCATCTTGTCCATCTTCAGTGGCCTTAGCCTTGGCTGACTGAATAAAAGCGTCTGACATACCTTCAACTGACAGTTTATTAACATACAAAGTCAGACTTGGGACTTCGTTTGTCAAGTTCTGCATGAACTGACCTTGAAGCTTTGCTAATTCACTATTTATTTCTGTAACTCGAGCTTTGTCGAGGTCGCCTAATTCAGCACCTTGATCAACCATTTGAGTGTAGGTTACTTCAGTTAACCGGCGCTCTTCTAGGCCTAGGCTTTCTTTGTTTTTATATACCTGTTTTATTCGGTCAAACAGTGCGGGATTTTGCATTAGGTAGTCGTTTTCTTTTCTTATTTCAGGCGTTAATTCAGCACTCGCAGCCTTAATGTCACTATTATTGGTCGTGGATGCGTATACCGAGATTATGCTACCTAGATAGTCCAAAGGTTTTTGTAAATCTTCTACCGCCAGAATGGTATTTTCAAATGTAGGTGTACCTTTATTACCAATAATTGCTTTTATTGCCGCGCGTTTTTCGACGATAGCATCGACTACACTGGCTTTTAGAGATTCTGATGTCATTTGATCAAACGGGGGCAAACCACCATAAGGTCCGGGCCAATTTTGGATTAGATTATGAGAATTTGAATTTAGCTCGCCCCAAATGTTAAGCACGGTGTCAGCTGTAAATTTCGGATCTTCGTATACGAAATTGTGACCCGTGCCCTTGGGGGCCATGATACGCTTTGCATTGTTTGATGTTCGTAAATACGAATTTCTTGTAATGGTTAAGAAGTGGAGAAAACGTTTAGGATCAACACCTTGAACAGAACTGACCATTTCCGCAAATTGTGTGGTGGCGGCATCACCTTCCACTGGAGGAGCCACAACAAATACAGGCATATTACCCAGTTCTTTATCAATAATTGTTGTGTCCCATGCGCGTGGTACTATCAATTGATTATTTAATTCTTCAAACGCCGATGCCGCAGAAAAGGCACCCTTTACAGTATTTGCCAATGCCATGACAGCGGGTATTTCCTTGCTTAAGCTGTCAGGGATATTTGGTGCGGTATATAAACCAAACATTGTTTTTAACCCTAGCATTTTGTAGTAGTCATACATGCCATTAAGATTTTCGATGCTAGGGCCATAAACGATGATGTCTAAAGGCGTTGGGTCGAGTGCAATAACGCCAGCAGTAAGCTCAGGTATTCGGCGGGCAATATTGGCAGCTAACAATCCACCAAACGAGTGACCGACAAATATAAATGGACCTTCCTCACCTGCTTGGTGAAGTGCTGCTATCATCTCTTCTGCTTGTTTAGCGGTTGTGCGAGGATAACTCCCAGCATCACTCCACCCTGTCCCTAAACGATCAATTAAGATAGAGCGAGTATGTAGTTTCACCTCACTATGCAAGTTGTAAAAACCGACACCACCAATGTGGCCCCCCGCAAAAAGGACAATTGCAGGGCCATTTTGTTTCCCTTCAGCCAGCACATGAATCTTCCTACCATCCACAGTGACAAACTTACCCGGTGCCGGAAGTTTTTCGTTTAAATCGGCAATATACATCAGGTGCTTGATAGCCCCACCGCCGAGTACCAAGGCAACAAGAGTAAATACGCCAAAGATACCTTTTCCGACTTTGCCAGATGACTTAACTAGCCCGATGACTGTTATTACCAAAAGTACACTGGCAAAGATTAAGCCCGAAAACTCGTAACCTGCAAACATATAAAACATATCTTTCATAGTTATGCTCTGTTCGTTTATTTCTGTTTTTTTATTGTTATTGATGTGAATTTGCGATGTATCTGCTGATAGCGTTACTGAGTATCCAAAATCAGCACTCCCTAACTATCGGTATATTTCCACCGCGTTTTGCCATAATGTTTTGTTATTTTCTTCGTGTAAGTCCAGTAGTTTGGCAACGGCATGGCTGATGACAATGGTCTTTGCTCGAGCCGTCTCTAGGCCAGTATTCTTTCTTTCGCAAATAGCCTGTAAATAGCCACCGCTGTTAAGCACAAAATCAGGTATGTAAGTGATATTTTGTTGTCCCATCCACTCGGTAATTGCAGCTTCATCTGTTAGGGTGTTATTACTTGCTGGCGCTAAGACCTTGCACTGTAACTGTTGAACATTTTCCGTTGTAATCACACCGCCTTTATTACAGGGACATAAAATATCCACTGACTGTTCGAGAAAATCTTCATTATCGATTTTTTTAACTGAGCTGTATCTTTTACAAAGCTCGTCTGTAGCCTCATCATTAATATCACATACGCGAATATCAGTTACTCCGGCATCTACCAATCTCTGAACTAAGGCTGCACCAACGGCGCCGATCCCTTGAATAGCAAAACTCGTGTCTACTAATGGTTTGCTTATCAATCGCTCTACGTTATCTCTGAAAGCGAAAAACATACCTTGTGCAGTATTTTCGCCTGTACTACCGTAATTACTGCGCAAACTAGTTATGTATTGTGTTTGACTTGCGATAAGCTCGGCATCATCAAGAGTGAGATTCATATCGACGCCTGTACTAAAAAGGCCACGCTGATTTTCTATAAATCGACCGATTGCTTTAATAAAATTTTCATTTTTTACCTTGTCGTAAACAACCACAGATTTTCCACCACCGTCAGTTGACTGTAATACCTTGCATTTACGCGTCATCGCTTTGGCCAAATTCATTGCGTCTGCCAGTGCGTCGTCTGCATTGTCGTGTGCCAGTCTAGTGCCACCAGAAACTTTGGCATCATACCCTGCAGCTGGATCTGGTAAACTGTCGACAGCGAGAATAGCTTTCATGCCTGTCGCAGGGTCGTAGTGAAATGTTAGCTGTCGGCAGTCTTTTTCTACCATGATATCAAACAGCTCAGATGCTACTTTGCTCATATATTTCTCCATACTTGTTTGGCGATACGTAGGTTATTTTCACCAAGTACACCTTTAATATTTTGTTCATTCCAGCCGATGTTAATCAAGCTTTCGACAATTTGAGGGATGCGTTGAGGCTCGACGAATTTCAGTCCTTGCCCATAACCTTTCTCCCGTGGAAACATCTCGGGGTTGTCGCGTACAATTTCATCAAGCTCTTGCTGATCGTAAACATAATCAAGACCCAAACCTACATGCTCAGGGCCAACTAACTCAGCAATGTAATCAAGATGACGAACAAAAGTGTCAGTGCTGTTGTCGTTTTTTTCGCCTAAGAAAGCGCCTAAGCCATTAACGTTAATTACTCCGCCGCTGGCAGCGCAGGCTTTTATCAAATCATCGTTAATGTTACGTGGGTGATCAAATACCGCTCGAGCATTTGAGTGCGAAAAAATAACGGGGTTCGTACTGTACTCAATTGCTTCAATTGCTGACTTGTAGCCGGTATGTGTGCAACACAACACCATGCCGTGTTTTTCCATCTGCTTTATGACTCTGCGACCAAAGTCAGTTAAACCCGAGTCCTGATCCTGACAGCCTCCGGCAAGCTTGTTGTTTTGATTGTATGCCAACAACATCCATCGCACGCCCAGCGCGTACAATGGTTCAATTAGCTCAGGCAAATCATCAACAGCATTGCCTCCTTCTATGTCGAAACATATCCCGACCTTGCCACTATTTTTGGCGGCGATAACGTCTGCAACTGTGTCGATTAACATATAATCTTCTGTGTGTTCTTTGACCCAGGTGCGAAAGGTAGCAAGCATTTTAAAGGCGGTGTGCCATGGATACATATCAAAAGTAACGTTAATAACGACAACCGTTGCCCCTATTCGTTTATGCAGCTCAAGTTGCTGCATAAATTCAGTATCACCATGTCGTAGCGGCATGCAGGTATGGTTATCCCAGATAACTGATTTCTTTAGCAGTTGCTCGGTATTTTTGGGGAAATTTAATGTTTTAATCATTTGTCACCAACTATCCATATATTTTGTGACGATAGGCACAATTGTTTGGGGATCAAGGCTAACATCGCCTTCTCTACCCTCTATTAGCTCTACATTCCATCCATATTGCCTAAGGGTGTTCTGGTGTTCCTTAATCACGGTAGCATGGCTTATCCACTTAGTGTGTCCTGCGCCAACATCTGCTTTATCACCGATGAAGACCACTCTTGGGATGGTTATTTCTTTGAGCTGCTGTTGCTCTGGAAATGATCGAGCGCTATCATAAAAAGTTGCCCATTGAGCGTATTGCGAAGGATTCCTCAAAATCACCATAGCTTCTTTGGGAGGATTATCTTTTGCTTCTAGAGCCGCATCGCGAGCAATCTCATATTGACCATCAATTGGTGGCCAACCGCCGATCACTAAACCGCGTAGTCTGTCTTGATGCTGCCACGCTAAATGCAGTCCAATTGCAGCACCGACCGTATAGCCCCACCAAATAAATTTATCGATACCTAATCGGTCAGCGACGGCTAACATGTCATCACTAGCTCGCTTTACGGTAAAGTCATCTGGGGCAATATCGTCACTTTTACCGATACAGGGGTAATCAACCAAAACGACTTGATAGCGATCCACTAAACGATCTAAAAAACCTTGTTTTATCTTGCTACCAGCATCACCCATTATTTCTGCCATGCTGGCTTGTAGCGGGAATCCAAGTATCAGTGGTACGCCAATACCATAACTTTCGTAGTAGACGCCTTTTGCGTTTCCTGCTGCTGTATGCATGATCACGCAACCTTACCAAGTAACTTTTGTTTTACGGAACGCTCTAATAGATCAAGTGTTACTGGGCCCAATGTCACAATGGCATCATGAAAGGCGCGAATGTCAAAACTATCTCCCAATGCATCAGCAATTTCTGTTCGTAATTGTCGAATAGTAATGTTGCCCAACTGATAAGCCAGTGCTTGTGCTGGTAATGCAATATAACGATCAACCTCAGCCTCTACCGCCTCAGCAGAGAGAGGTGCATACTCTGCAAGATAGTCAATGGCTTGCTGTCGGCTCCAGTCCATAACATGAATACCGGTATCAATAACAAGTCGAGACGCTCTCCATACCTCAGAGCTTAATCGTCCGTATTGCTGGTGCACTGTTTTGTATACACTCATTTCTTGCCCCAACCATTCGCAATACACAGCCCAACCTTCAATGTTTGCTGTATATTTAAGTGAGCTATTACGCTGAAATTCTGGTAGTGAGGATTGTTCCTGCATAATAGCGATATGCATCAAATGACCCGGCCAAGCCTCATGTAATGAAAATGCAGTGTAATTATAGGTCGGGCAGTTTTCAGGAATGCTCGTTATCCAAAACACCCCCGCATGACTTCCATCTGCCGGGTTTGGTTGTGCATACGCGGGTGGCATACTGCGAGCGAGCTTTTCAGGGATGCTTTTTACCCCATAGGTAATACGGGGCATGTAGCCAAAATAGGCAGGTATTATTGCGTCAATTTCTTTGCAAATAATTTGCACATTTCGCTGCATAGTTTCAGCATCGTTGTCAGTAAATTCGGGGTCATTATTTAGATACTCTAAATATGCCTGTTTGTTGCCATCAAAGCCTGCTTCTTTAACAATTTCATCTATTTCTTTCGATAACCTGGCAACTTCAGATTTACCTAAGTCATGTATTTCTTGGGCACTCATATCTGTCGAAGTAAAGCGTTTGACCAACATCTGATAAAACGCTTCACCGTCAGGAGCGTCTACGCAGCTAATAGACTCTTTGCCATTTGGTTCTAGGGAGTCAATAAAGTCAGCATAACCTTCAAATGCCGGGGTGATATTTTCTTCAATAAGTTTCACCGTTAAGTCTGCGATATCTTGAATAGTTTGCAGTGTCGATGGGGATACTTTTGAAAATGGTTTGTACCATGGAGCTGATAGACCATCAGAGGTTAGGTTTGCTCTTATAGCACTAGCTGCTCGCATGAGTATGACTTTGGGGTAACAAATACCTTGCTCAAATCCTTGTTGAATACAGTTTTGCAAATCAGTAACGAAATTTGGGATCGTGGCCAAACGATCGAAATACCTCTGCGCATCTTTTCGATTAGATACTTGCGTTATGTTGGCAAAATAAATGGTATTAAAGTCAGGACCTGCCGGGAATAAAGAGGGGCGAAGATGGTCTTTTAGCCGATATCTATCGACGATTAACTGTAACTGTTGTCGCAACAATGCCAAGGTCATTTTCTTATCAGACACCAAAGCATCTTCAGAAATTTGCGTTAATTCAATTAGCATTTCCTGCGCCTGTGCGGCACGTCGTTCAAAGTCAGAAACGGCTTCTCTAAACAGTTCTGGTTCTTCCGGTTGTACCCCTGCCATAATTGCCATAAATGGAAACTCATAGCATTCAAAGGTCCAGAACTTTTGACAGAGAATGTCTAGCCGCTGTGCATGAGTTTCGGTCATATACTTCACCAGTAAATAATTAAAATCTAATGTCATTCAAAGGAGTAATTTTAACATCCCTTTGGATACTGAGACTTAGAAGCGGTACTTTCCCTGTACCCCGATGGTGCGTGGCATAGATAGTGCTGGTTCAAGAATACTGCCAAAAACAGGATACAATGTGCCATCATCATCGGTAACATTATTGACAAATGCGCTAACTTGACACTTATCGAAGTCCAGAGTTAATCTCAAATTAATAACATCACGCTCATCTGAGTCAGAAGACTGGTCAACAGTTCCTGGAAGGCCACGAAGCGAGATAGAAAATCCAGAGGTATGCATAAAATCGATTCGCGCAGTTAGTAAACCGTTGTCAAATACTTCCTCGGTATAGTCAAGCGCTACTGAGTATGTATTCTCGGCAACTAAGTCAAGCGGATCACCTTTCAAGCGATCTGCTGAATCAACATCATATTCCATATCGGTGTAGCCGTATGTTGCACTGAGTGACAGTTTATCTGTAAGAATAGCTTCTAGGGTTAAATCTAAACCGGGACCAGAGGCCTTACCCGAGTTAGTAAAAACTGGAAATGGGAAACCTGGTGATGGGGCTTGAATATCATCCCAATCATTAAAATATAGAGATGCTTCTATGCGAACATGATCGTCAAATAAAGCTTGTTTCGTTCCTATTTCATAACTCCATAATTCCTCAGACCCAAAATCATTGGGAACATCAAAGCCAGGGCGCAAAGTATTGAAGCCACCACTTCGGAAGCCTTTCGCCGCATTAACGAAAATCGAGCCGGTGGGAGAAAGACTGTATAAAATGCTGAAACGGGGGTTGACGGTATCATAAACAGCAACACGCTCCTCACCTGGCAACGCGGTTTGTTTTCGCTCATCTTCAAAGTAGCGTACACCTATGCCAAACTCCAATGCATCAGACACTTCGTAAGTTGCATCACCATATACAGCCCAGCCTTCAGATTCTTGTAGACTGTTACCACCAAATAAATCGAACCCTAATACTTCAGTCAGATTTAGAGGTGCCGTCACAGTAGAAGCAGCGGAAGTTGCCTCTGGCTTTCGATAGTAAGCACCTAAATTGTAGTTAAACGGTCCGTTCAAATCAGAAGCCAATCTTAGTTCGTAAGTCCAAAGCTTAGACGCTGTGTTTTGTACCAACCCTGCAGAAGTGATAGAACCAGACGGAAGACCAAAACCAAAAGGAGGTGGTGCACTCGCAAAACCAGCTGTAAATTCTGTAAGATCGAACGACGTTTCTGTCTCTCTTTCAAGATAACCAACAGTCGCAACCAAGTTATGGTCACCATAACTGTAATCAGCAACAAAATTGACCAAATCGTACGATTCATTGTTTAAGGCTGGGAAAGGAGTACTTGTTGTTCGTGATTCCTGATCACCAAAATTCTGTGAATCTTGCTTCTGTTCCTGATGTAACATCAATAACGAAAATGACAGGTCTTCAGTAGGCGTATACAACACTTTTGCTCTTAAAGTCTCTATGACAGCATTGTTAACATCGGACTTGCCGGTGATTGTCGAATCTATCCAACCGGGTAGCTCTTCTCTTGCCGCAACTAATCGTACGCCTAACACGTCGTCAACAAGAGGAACATTAAGGATTCCGTTGAATGTATTTGCCGATTCTCCGTCAGCAACACTTTGAAATTTTCCATTAATTTCCCCATATAATTCGTCAAGTTCTGGTGATGCGGTGATATAACGAATCGTTCCACCCATAGAGCCTTCGCCATATAATGTAGGTTGCGGCCCACGCAATATTTCCACGCGTTCCATATCAATGAGGCGCATATCAATGCCTGCACCAGCCCCGATATTTATCGGCATTTCATCAAGATAAAATCCAACCGTTGCGAGACCAGTAGAGCCTCCAGCCGTACCCACTCCTCGCATTTGTGCTCGTTGTTGACCAGGCCCAAAGTCTGACAAGGTCAATCCGGATACAGCATACTGCGCATCAATCAGATTACTAATGCCACGACTTTCAATCTCTTCACTGCTCATTGCCGATACCGAAATTGGTAGTTCGTAAATCGTTTGCACTCGCTTTTGAGAGGTAACTACAATGACTTCTAAAACTGCTTGTTCATTATTTTCATTGTTATCTGAGTTGTTATTTTCCTGTGCTATCGCAGATTGACCAAAAGTAAGGCCACAACAAACTGCTATGTATTTGAGCTTGAAAGATGAATTAAAATTATTTGTTTTCATGATGAATACACCTATATTGTCTTTATATTAGGCTTTTAGTTGACAATTTATTTTGGAACAGGAGATTAAAAAAGTATCGGGTTTGCGTCACGAAAATATGGGGCTAAGTCATTTCATTGGCATGGCGTGCTAATGAACACTCTGTTTTAATATTGATACAGATTAATTGTGGGTTGATTTTTTCGCTACTTCCGAAGGTAAAAATCCAAACTTTGTTTTGAATGCTTTACTGAAACTACCATGATCTTTATAACCAGCATCTAGAGAAATAGCCGATATATTGGCCTCATTTTCATATAATCGCCTGTAAGCTTCATCTAACCTTTTGTTACGATGAAATTCCCCCACAGTGCATCCAAAAACAAACTTGAACCCAACAGAAAGCTTATTTCGATTTAATCCGGCAATTCTTGCAAGATCAAACAAAGAGGGTAATTTGTATAGTGTCAATATGTGGTTTCGAGCCTCATATATACAGAGCAAGTCATGTTTGGATAATTTAACCGCTAGCGCATCACCCTCAGAATTTTTATAATAAACTTGATTGTAGGTGAGACATATTAGTTCGAGTGCTTTTGCTTGGTAATAGCATGCATAAAAAGCTTCGTTGACTTTTGGGTTCATCAACGACATTACACAGGAGAGCATTTCGTCAGAAAACTGACCGGTAACGCACGTAATATCATTAGTATGTCCCTCGGCGTTCAACTCTCCATCACCCAATAATTGATCTCCTCCCCAGGTTTCCTGATACTCTGCTAAACAATCAGGATGACACATAATGGTTACAGTGCGCCAGGTATCCCCCATGACTTTGCGATAACTAAAGTCTTTAATGTTTGATGCGGTAACAATATAGGTTCGCCCCCCCATAGTACTCTCAATTCCATCAGCTAGAACTTCACGACTAACGCCCTCAAGTCTGAAGTGAAAAGATACCCAACCACTGAAGTTGAGTTTCCACATGATGTCTCGAGTATTTTCCGAAATACTCTCAAAGAAATTGCAGATCACGATAAGTTGATCGGATACTCGATAAGTGCGAGAACAACCATGGTCAAACTTTTCTTCACTTAGCACTTTTCTTGGAGAAAAAGTTGAAAGACTGTTCTCAAAAACGTAGGTATCCATTACAGCATCTCATTTAGGTATTTTGCTAACACTCTACTTCAAAGGTCATAATGAGTAAATATGAGGTGGCCCCGCTTTTCCAGACAACTAATCCCAATCTATAAGTGGATTCACGCCCCTTCAGTTATGCTGCCAATAATGCTGGCAGCGATTCAAAATATACTTG
>Ga0209223_10001778_pt1 | contig 22915 bp, 20 predicted proteins | sample COG_06_FD_184750 | JGI IMG/M metagenome (GOLD analysis project Ga0209223, IMG submission 184750) | Pelagic Microbial community sample from North Sea - COGITO 998_met_06 (SPAdes) (version 2) | ecosystem: Environmental > Aquatic > Marine > Neritic zone/Coastal water | place: Helgoland, sampling...
TATTTTCTCAGCCTCTACAAATTCTTCGGCTGTAGCATTTACTTCATCTGATTTGAGCTTTTATCACTTCAAAGATACCCATTTCCTTTTTGTGGCCTTCTTCCATCAGATTATCGTAGCAGACCTTATCAAAGAAGTCGGATTTTACATATTACTCCGTGCTCTCACTTCCCAACTCTCCTGTATGAATGAATTGGTCAACTTCTCGCGATAACCGCTCAAAAGTATCGAAAGCTTCACTAGGTTTAATATCTTTCAGTAGGCCAGTCCTAACTTCATCACGAGGCCATATCCCAGAGTGCAGCGCATCTTCTCTCATAGCCCAAGATGCAAACAATCTTCGGTTTGTTATATCTTCCTGAATTTTGTGAATTTCTGAATGTCTACTATCAAGTTTTATCTTTTTGTATGTATCATTCACTGCGTCTGGTGGCCCCTCTAAAAATTGAAAATATAAATCAGACCTATAAATTAAAGAGCCCGTCAATCCTGTTCTATTATTATTAACTCGCGAGATTGCTACAATATTTTTTATTGTTTCATAATCAAAAATTGTTGGTTTTGAAAAATAAATTAAATGTTTTAATCCCTTACTTTTTTTGCTTCTCATTCGATCTACCCACACACAAATTATTTTAAGAAGGGTAATAATACCATAGATTAAAAACTTTCCAAAAAGAAGACTCCAGTTTTTTAATAATCATACCTTAACCCTCCCTTAGACATCCTGCCCTTAAGTAACATAACACATATCTAAGCCAGTGTCTTGAACTCAAACTTAACGCAACTGAGCGCTAAGTCGTATTTATTTAAGACTCTCTAATTTGAACGATAAACTATTTCCTTCATATTCGAAATTTAATACTGCTATTCTAACAACCCCTTTTTTACTTCCCCTTATAAATGTAAAATTATACAAAATTAGTTTTAAATAAAAGAAAATCATGGCTATTAACGCTTGCAAAATCCTATATTTGATGAATTTTCACTTTAAATTCAATGAAGAATGCTTTGGCATAAGTGATTTTTGAATATTTTGAATTTTTGTGCTATAATAATATTTATTTATTAATCAATGCGGGGGTTAATCTAATGAGTACACCGTTAGTTCAAGCCTTATCCACTAGAATATGTCACACTGTAAATTTAGACACAGGTCTTATGGCAGCAATAGAAAAGCTTGTTGATAATAAAATTGGGGCTTTGCCAGTTGTTGGTTCTAGTGGGTTTCTTGAAGGGATTATTTCCGAAAGAGACATTATAAGAGAGATACATTTTCATGGCGAAATAGAAAATCTAACAGTTGAAAAAGTAATGACTAAAAATGTTATCACATGCTCGCTAGATTCTCGTGCGACTGAAATTATGGAACTTATGACAGTTAATAAGATTCGTCATGTTCCCATCATGAATAAGGCCGCACTGCTTGGGATGGTTTCCATAGGGGATGTCGTTAGCCGTTTATTAAATAAGTATAAGTTTGAAGCTGAACTGTTAAAGGATTATATCAATTCATAAATTCGATATGGTTAAGATAGTGGCATACCAGAGCGTTTGATACAAAGTCAGAGACAGCATAGACCATAAAAATAAAATTATTGCTCCATCCAATCATCACCCTCAGACCTAGATCTTAATGAGTGAGGACATTGCCAATTGAGTTTCCTAGAAAGTTTTTGATTAGAAACAAGTATTGGGACAAAGTTTTGCAATTAAGCGGTATTCGGACACTAGAACGGATACATAACTTTGGTGCCTTAAAACGAAAGGCCTAAATAGCATTTATATTTAGGCCTCATTCGCTTATAATGTCACATTTATTTAAAAAAGATTACATCTACTTTTTATAAGATTGGGTCGAGTAATCCTCCAAAGGCAATTTATCGATCGATTTATACTTTTTAATATAATCCACAAAGCTTTGAGCATAATCAAGATAAGTATCTACAATTCTACCTGACTTTGAAACTATCCCAAATGTTTTATATCCATCTTTACCAGCTGCGATATAATTGTTCGTTGCCACCTTATAGGTTCTACTTAAATCAAGATCACTCCAATTACTTTCGCCGGGAGCTTTAAATTGAATATTCGAAAATCGAGATCCTATAGATTTACTAGCATCAATATCCCAACGTAACCCTGCAGCATAAGGATATGCTCCTGTGGAGCCATCTGGACTCAAAGCTAAATCAAGTGCTTCTTCAAGCACTTGCGAAATTTCAGCGCCGGTCATCTCTAACTCAACAATCGTATTTGCAAAAGGAAGAAGTTTATATGCTGTACCGATAGAAAAATCACCCTTTGGAACATCAATTCTTACACCACCACCATTTTGAATTGCAATTTCAGAAGTTCTCGTCATGTCTCGAAATGCATGAGCAACTAAATTTGAAATATCCGAACCATTCTTTGCAGTCTCAGATACATCACATAGCTTTGATCTTCCCTGACCTGGTATTCGCTCAAAACAAAGATCTGTAAGTACTTCACCTACTTTTTGGGATTTTAATTCATCAACTTTTGACGAAAAACTTTTTAAAAGCTCAGCTGCATCAGGGTCATCAGAAATAACATTAAGGCTCGGGTTGTCCTTAACAGCTTTCAAAGCGACCGTTCTAGCTTCACCTTCAATTTCGACTCTATCTCCATCAGCATTTTTCCGTTTAAAGCTATCTGCCAACATTAGATGTGGTGTACCTTCACATGACTTTACATTCCCCATCTCATCAAACTCAACGTTCAATTCTCCAACAATTTGACTATATTGCCAGGCCTGAACTACACACACACTCTTTCCATCATTGTTTTTAACAACGGTGGGATAAGGGCCCTGAGAATTTAATCCAATATCTGAAAAGTCTCCTAGCAGAGAATGAGAATCACCGCCGACAATGATATCCACTCCCGTCAAGTTTTTTGCTAAAGCAAGATCATTTTTGTACTGAAAATGCGTTAGTAAAATAATGTGATCAATTCCTTTAGATTTAAGCTCATTAATGTATCTTTGAGCAGTATCTTTCTCATTAAGAAGTTTCGTGGTTGCGTCCGGACTTGATGAACGCATAGTTTTGCCAACGACATCGATCCCAATAATACCAATATTTAGGCCATTTTTTTCTATTATGGTGTAGGGCTTTATGTAATCATTCACTGTTTTTTTTGCTAGCGCTGACACCCCTACTTCTGGAACAATATTTGCCCCTAGTGCGGGGGTATTGCAGTCACCTTCATTTAAAAAATCTAGAAACTTAGCTAACCCAGAATCCCCTTCGTCAAATTCATGATTTCCAATTGCAAAAGCATCAAAGCAAACCTCGTTCATTAACGCTGCATCGGCCTCACCTTTGAAAAGAGTGTAGTATAAATCACCAGTAATTGCGTCACCAGCATGAAGTTTCAAAACGTTATTCTTTCCTTCTGACAACAAATTAAACATACTTACGACCGCAGGAAAACCACCGGATCGTACGCGTGTATTTTCACCACCAATGTTAAGTGACATTCTTGAGTCTGCCCTCAAATGTGAATGATGATCGTTAATATGCAGTATCGTGAGTTCACCAGCATTAACGGCACTAAAAGCAGATAAAAATATAATTGTACACTTTAAAAAAGATAATAATCTCATCGTGTGATTCCTTTCCACGTAAAAATATAAGATATGAATTAACACAAGAATACAGCAGTAATACAAAATTTTATCAAAATTGTGACAAAATACTTTATATTCGAAAAAACTTTTAAAAAGTTGAGTAAAAAGTGGTCGGGGCCATAGAAAACGAAACAATCCTAATTAGTGCTAACACGGTTATCATTAATTATTGTAACTCTGTTCATGCATCTGTACTCTGGCATGTAATCAGCTATAGCGTAATGCATCGTTACACGATTATCCCACATAGCTAAGTCTCCGGTTTCCCATCTCCATCGTACTTGATCCTCAGGCTTATTCATGTGATTGCTTAAAAACATTTTTAAAGAATTGCTATCATTCATTGTTTTTCCAATTATGTGAGAAACAAATGATTCATTGAAATTGAGGAATTTTCTCTGGCTGATGGGGTGGGTTTCAATTAAGTTTCGGATATTGTGACCAAACCTTACCATACCATCGTTTAGTCTTTCCGCGCCAGAGTGACCATTTTTGGGAAGGGCAAAAGTATTACGAAAATCTCCCATGTCGTGTATGGCTTGAATTGAATCAAAGTCTTTTTTCATTCCATTCGGCAATCGATCATAAGCTCGATAGCAACTTGACCAAAGAGTATCACCTCCAATTTCAGGAACAGCTCGAGCTACTAAAACAGAGGCAAATGGTTGAACTTTTTTAAAAGTAAGATCTGTATGCCATGCATCGGTATCAGGAGGATTATCTTTGTCGTGCTCCAATTTAACAATGTTGTTAAAACCGTCAACGTGGGGGTAAACTGGGTGTGGAACATCTAAATCACCAAAAGTTTCAGAAAATTCTAGATGTTTTTGAGAAGAAATTTCTGTCTTTCTAAAAAAAATAACTAAATTTTCGATTAAAGCATCATAGATCAACTTCTGACACTTTGGTGAAATAACTTTTGAGAAATCAACCCCTATTATCTCCGCTCCAATGTGCGGCGTTATTTTATTAATTGAGATCATTCGCAGTAAACCCTATTTTCCAGTAGTACAAAAATCATAATATATATCCATCCCAACACCGTCCAAGACAAAATGTCATTTAAACAAAGCTCGATGAATATATTTGATAAGTCAAGACTCATTTTAGCTTTCATCGCTAAAGCTTATACAGATTTGTGGATTTAAAAAAATTCTATTTTTCTGAAGCCGTCAGACGACACCGAGGACTAAATAACCCTTCACTTCTAGTATATATTATACCTATCTAAGCCACAGTTTAATATCCATATCCCAGATATGCTCGTAGGTATAATACTGCTCTACAGCAAACTAGCTCACAAAATCTCTTCACAATCAATGGCGTGACTAGCGGTCATAGCAGATCAAGCCCCATAAGCGTTCACTTTGAGTAGAAAATATAGTGCAAGCCCAAATAGAAAAATTTGTTCACTGGTAAATCACTTGGTCGTTATAAACCAATTCTGATAAGCGAGCAAAAAAGTAACCACTATGTAAACGGCTATCACCTTCGCACTCCTACGTGTAAATATATCGCCCAGTAGCCCATTAATAAAATCTCAGGCTGTAATTAAGCCTCCTCCAAACAACCCAGTTATCGGGACGATAGAAGCCAAAGCTAAGAAAAAGCTATACTATTCCCTCATCTCAAAGAAGGGGATGGAGAGTTTTTGGTAGCCATGGATTAGAAACGCTATTCCAAGGAACAGTATAAAATCTAATCACCTAAAATTTTATATTTTTAAATATATTTTAGATAAAAACATAACACGGAACACAAACAATACTTACTTCTAATTATAGGCAAACTGTTTTTACTTAAAACCCTCTAACTAATTTATAAGGATTTAAAATTAAATGAAAACAGTATTTTAAACAATAACCTTAAATAAAATAGTATTAGTAATTTGAGATAGCAGTCTCAAGTTTTGTCGCTTCCAAGCATCCAATCCCACATTGCTTTTTTAGCATCTGTAAGTTTTTGCGTGCATTATCCATTTGACCCAACATTAAAAATAACTCGCCCTGATACTCAAGTGCTCCTCTGTGATTAGGCTCAATATTCAGAGCATTTTTGTAATGCAATGAAGCTATCTCTAGCTTGCCATCTTTTCTCGCTGTGAAGCCCAAAAGATTTTGTCGATCTGCTTCATCTTTACTTTTGAGCGGAAGCGATATTAATTCTAAATACGCAGACGAATATTCCTTTTGATTAATTAATTTCTTTGCTTCACCGAACCTGCCCATAGATGTCTTACTATAACTATATGATTCTTTCTTTTCTCCCTTATTTGCAGTAGGACTTGTCTCTGCACCCGCAGAAAAAGATATACTTGGAAAAAGTGTAACTATCATTATTAAAACAGATACTATTGCTCTCTGCTTTTTTATGTTCATTTTCTACTCCATTAGTAACCACCATGTTAAATTGATACTTTTTCCATTCTTTTCAAGATAAAAACGTATTTATTTTTAAAGACCCATTCGAAGTGTAAAAGTTCGTGAAGAAGTAAAGGAGGTTTCACAGACACGAGGTGTACCTGAAAAGGGACATCAAACTCAAAATTAGTAAGACAATGTTTTTCTATACCTTTTGTAAACACATTTACTAATGTCAGGTACGTGTTAGACTTAAAAGCTAACAAATACCTAATAATTAAGTTAATAACAAATCAATATCACTCGTACTATTTAATAAAAAAAATACTTTAAAAAAATTTTGCATAACAAGCAAATTTCGTACAACTAATAAACAGTACAATTCTCAAGAGATTTTTATGAGCATTAAGAAATTTAATTTGCATGACTTTCGAATGGCAAAAGCTTCCAAAAGAAAAGCATTAGCTCTAGAAGTAGATTGCATGTGTAAAGAAACTGGTTTTCTTCTTTTAAACGGCCACGGTGTACCTACCGATGTAATAAAGGAGCAGTGGCAAGTTGTATCAAACTTTTTTTCACAAACGCAAGAATCAAAAACTAAGGTCTCAGTACCCTATTCTGGCTATCCTTACGGTTGGATAGGACCAAATCAAGAAGCACTAGCAGCGTCTAAAGGCGTAAAAACTCCTCCTGACCTTAAAGAAAGTTTCAATGGAGGCCCTCTTACTATACCTTTAGGAATTTTGGATAAACAAGCCTACGAGTTTTGTTACCAGCCAACACTTTTTCCAGAAATTAAAGGTTTTAAAGAAGCCTGGATATCCTACTACAGCGAGATGGAAAACCTTGCGAAGGAGATAATGGAGGTTTTTGCTACAGCATTAGGTTTGGAAACTCACTACTTCAATGAATTTATAAATCATCCAATTTCAGCTCTAAGAGCATTGAACTACCCTCCTACAAAGAATGTTAAAAAACAAGACCAACAACGGGCTGGAGCCCACACGGATTATGGATCATTGACAATCCTCTTACCTGAACCAGAATCGGTTGGACTGCAGATTTTTCGGAGTGGGAAATGGATTAATGTTCCTCCAACTGAGGATTGCTTTATAATAAATATTGGAGATTTGATGGAACTTTGGACATCAAATCGTTGGGTGTCCACCCTACATCGTGTTGTCGCGAAATCAAATCAACCGGGAAGGCTTAGTCTGGCTTTTTTCCATCAACCCGATTGGGACGCTGAAATTACACCTATATTCGATGAACCTCCAGCAAAGTCTGTAAAGTCAGGTCCCTATCTTATGAAAAAATTTCTTTCAACTACACATTAAAATGAAATTAACAGTCTTTGACAACCCTACAGAAGATCGGCCAAAAATGGCCCTGATGCTATTATTGATTGGTGTAGTCACACTCGCTTTTCAAGACACCATAGTTAAGTATATGACTAGCTACACAACGTTTTGGCAATTTCAAACCATAAGATCAACTTTTATCCTTTTCATTATTCTATTAGTTGCCCAAACGACAACAGGATTTAAAATTCTTAGACCTCGCAAGCCATTTTCAGTTTTCCTCCGCTCTACCATGCTAGCAATTTGTATGTTTTTTTTCTTTGGTGGAGCATCCCATATAACGGCCGCTCAAATGGGCGCGGGGCTTTACACCTATCCACTTTTTGTAACTTTGCTAGCAGGTCCTCTCTTAGGTGAAAAAATTGGCCCCTTTCGATTGAGTGCGTTAGCATTGGGAGCAATTGGCTCCACTATACTTCTTAACCCTTTCAGTGACAAATTCAGTTTTTTTCAAATTATGCCTATAATAGCCGGCTTATTTTACGCTTTTAACATAATTATTTTACGAAAATACTGTCGAACGGAGAGCCCACTAACTTTGGTCCTTGCCGTTTCGATAGTTTTTCTTTTATTCGGTATCTCCGGGACATTAATCATTTCAACAATTGAACTGACTCAAAGCGTACGCACTTCACTCCCATTCTTGTTTGGTAGGTGGCCTACTTTGACATTGTTTATTTTTTTATTTTGCATTGGAGCAGCATGCCTAAACCTTTTAGGTAATATCTGTTTGAGCAGAGCCTATCAAACTGCCGAAAGTAGCTGGTTAGCGCCACTAGATTTTAGTTATCTTCTATTTTTAACAATTTGGGCAAAAATTATCTTTGGAGCTATGCCTTCACTTTTAGAAACCATTGGAATGCTTTGTATTGTCTCAGCTGGGATGATTATTACTCTAAGAGAAACACATCATAAAAAAGAAAATCGAAGTTAGTCATAATTGATAATATTTGCCCTAATCAAGCAGGAATTGTCTCACCCACCACCTAATCGCCCATTTCAACAAAAGCCTTTTAAAATTTGTCTTATCCATTTCATAGCTTGAATTTATGAACACCAGTTTCATAGTCATGTCTTACCTTTTGAGTGAAAAATGTGAGACCAGCTAATCTAATCATAAAAACTCACTTACTTTTTGAGTTAGTACACTTTCATCAAATCGATTTTTTCGCTACGTCCTCGCACCTCAAAATCTTTATGGAGCTCAAGGTTTTTATCTGTGTCTATATGTTCAGATAAGGTACTGCTTACTAAAAAGTTAGTATCAAATTGCTTGCAAGCATCACATATACGACTTGCCACGTTAACTGCATCACCAATTATCGCAAACTCTATACGCTGCTCCCCACCTATATTACCAACAACACAAGGTCCGAAGTGAATCCCAATTCGATGATGGATTTCTGACAAGCCAGCTAGTTTTCGATTTTCATTCCAACTGGTTAGCTTTTGGTTCATACTCACAGCACAATTAAACGCATTCTGAGCATCATTTCCATAAGACTTTGGTGTTCCAAAATTAGCCATAACAGCATCACCAATAAATTTATCTACTGTACCGCTATTTTCAAAAATAGCTTCCACCATAATTGATTGATAATCAGATAGAAGTCTCATCACCTCTTTTGGTTTCATCTTTTCTGATAGTTTAGTGAAACCAATGATGTCAGTAAACATTATCGCAACATTTAAATCTTTTGGTTCTTGATTAGCTAAATTTATTTCAGTTTTCTCAATCTCATTGCGTACATCGGGTGCAAAATATCTGCCTAGAAGTGCATTTTTTCGTTCAGTTTTTTGCGCAGCTGCCAGGGCATAATTATAAAAGTATATAAGGCCACATGCGAAGATTGAGGAAACAGTGAAAATTATGATGGAAAACCCAAAGAAATGCTCGTTCATCGCAAAGCTATCACTTAATAAGGCATAATCTCTGGTAAAATAGGTATTAGGATGTTGGATTATCCAGAAAATTCTAAACAAAATTGGTAACATACCAACGATATAAAACAGTATGAAGGCCCATGGCCGAAAATGGAATAGTGCAAAAATTAAGATAACGGGTACTGGTACGAGTTGATAATAAAGGGAACGGCCAATATTATCAAAATCTTCAAGAGGTAACCGAAAAATATCTATGATGTGCGAGGAATGAAAATCTGCAAACATGACCAGATTGACGGCAAATATTGATATCAGGAGAGCAACCGGATAAAATTTTGCATCACGAACGGGGTCTTTTTTAAAAAATGAGAAGAATATCATCGCCGAATAAAATAAAAAGCCAAAACTATAACAAAAATAGTCGAAGGATATCTCTAACCAGGTATTGTTTTGAGATCTGCTAATACTACTAACTAAAAGCCATGAAAATAAACCAGTAAATACAAACGAAGCCACGCGCCCAAGTTTGAGTTCCCATGTTGTTGCTGGCTTAAACATTATTTAATACCCTCCTTCAGGTATACGGTTTATATTAATTGATATCCTTCGCGATTAAATCTATTTAAAAAATGGAGTTTTTAAAAGTGTTAATTGCTTCTCAATAAAATAATATCAGAACCTTTTCTAGCTTTACAGTTCACGCAGATTTATAGATTTGGAAAGACTCTAGTTTTTTGATATAGCTAGACTTTAGCTTCTTAGAATGGATAAAACCACTAGCTATTGGCTATCATATTATTTAAGTTTTCAAGAACATCGCTTAAATAAAAAAATTTACTGGAGTTAAATCATGATCAGAATACTCATATTCAAAGTTTTTGCTCTGGCAGTCATTGCCACCTCAACCGCATTTGCAAATTCTACTCTTTTCACACTAGTTACAATTTACACATATCCAGAGGGCTCAATGAATTATGTTGCGGTTCAGGGTAACACGCAAATGACGAGACAAGACTGTGAAACTCAAGTGTTCCTTTTGAGCGACAATAAAGATACAAGTTTGCCTTTCGGCAGAAGTAACAAATGGGAAGTTATCGGTGGAGAAGCCAAACTTAAAAATGGCAAGATAGTAGTATCTAGGTCACAGAGCAATGATACAAACCTTGGCTTTTTTTGTGTGCCGACGGGGTGGAATCTAAAAGCCAATTCGTAAGTTTCTGACTGGTTAAAGAATAAGCGACTTTTTGCAATTGGGAAAGCACTTAAATTGCAAGATGACAATCAAAAATCGCTTATAATTAAAATTCTGTCCCGGGAAACTAATAAAAAAATACCATTTAAATGACCAAGGCTCAATCCCACCGCCAGAAACACCTTCATTAATTGGGCTTGCAACATCGTGGGTTGTGTGCTCACGCGTCAGCCCTAGAGTAATGTGTTACATCAGTGTTCCATTCACTAGTCGAAAATTATTCTTACTCAGTTTTTGGTGGGGGTACATCGGTAACAATTACTTTTACACCTTTATCCTCAAAAGTTTTCTTCATAAGTTCACTGATTCCTTGATCAGTAATAATGGAATGGATCCTAGATATTGGGCAAGCAAGAACCCTTGCCTTAATACCGAATTTGGAGCTGTCACAAATGATATTAATCTGATCAACACAGTTGAGAAACTGACTTATACCTTCTATCAGAACAGGGTTTGATTCCATTATCCCGTCAGGTCCAAAAGCCTGAGCTCCAATAAAGGATTTTGAAGCAAAATGATCAAAGTCATTAGGATCTTTTCTGTATAGAAGTTCGCCCTTTCGGTGCAATTCACCACCTGGAATAACCAAATTTATTCTTGATTTCTCCCAGAGAAGTGAAGCTACAGGCATAGAATTTGTTATTACCTTTAAATGTTTGGAGACAATCTCCTCCGCAAACATATAAGCCGTTGTCCCACCATGAACGAGGATGGACTCACCATCTTCGCACATTGTCGCAGCATATTTTGCAATAGCACGCTTTTGTTCAACATTTCTAACTTTGTTCACGGAGAAGGGTTTAGCTGTTCTATCAACTTGCGTATCAAATACTGGAGTAACGCCGCCAAATACTTTTAGTACCAATCCTTTTTCATCAAGTTTCAAAATATCTCGTCGTATTGTCGCATCTGAAACATTTAGAATTCTTGCCAGATCCTTAACTGAAGCAAACGTGCTACTTCCCAAGTACTCTTTAATGGCTTTTTCACGTTCGTATTCGATCATCAACTATATCCTGCGATAAAAATTAATTACTTCAAGGTCAAATTTATAGCTTACAATTAATCAAACACGCAACTCCGTACTTTATATTGTGTCATTTCTTCTACAATTGCGAACAATTTTTAAGAAGTAGCAGTTTTCCTAGTTAGGAAGAACAATTTGCATTTTTATATCTGCTGGTGGTGCTGAGGCCGCCACATCAAAGGCCTCTATACTTTCATGAAAAGAAAAAGTTCTAGTAATCAATGCTTTAACATCGATCGATCCCGAGCTCACCATCGAAACACAACGTGGAAATACATTCGCGTACCGAAATATATTCTCAACCCGTGCTTCTCTGACCATTGCCGCACCAGCGTCATACTGTATTGGTTCTGATTGACCACCAATTAAAACTATGCATCCACCAGGACAGAGCGGATCAAAAACGGTTGCCGCAGCAAGTGGTGATCCAGTAGCTTCAAAAACAACATTTGCACCCCAACCATCAGTGTCTCGAAGGACCCTTGCTGCCAGGGTTTCTGATTTTATATTAATTGGAATTATAGCTGAATTAAGTGCTTTCGCTTTTTCAAGTTTTTCCTCGGCTAGGTCGCTGACATACACTTGTGCACATCCAGCAGCCAAGGCCGAAAGCGCGGTAACCAAACCGATAGGTCCCGCACCCATGACAACACCAATATCACCAGGTTTGACCTTGGCTTTCGTCGCGGCATGTACACCAACAGCCAACGGCTCAACCATTGCGGCTTCAGCAAATGAAACATTGTCAGGAATTTTAAAAGTAAACGCCTCCGGGTGAACACAGGTTGGACGCAAAATACCATGGACAGGCGGTGTAGCCCAGAACTGAACGGAAGGATCAATATTATAAATTCCAAGACGCGTTGCTTGGGCAGCAGGATCCGGTATACCCGGCTCCATACAAACTCGATCACCAACTTTTAAACTTGAGACTTCGGTGCCAACTTCAATGATTGTACCTGAAGCTTCATGTCCCAAAATCATAGGATCCTTTACGACGAACGGACCAATACGGCCGTGTGTATAGTAGTGGACATCTGAGCCACAAATTCCAACAGTATGGTTTTTGATCCTCACTTCGCGAGGTTTGAGTACCTCCTCTACTCTATCTATATCAGGAAAATCTCTAAGATTTATCTTACCTTTTTTCTCGAGAACAACCGACTTCATCATGCACCTATTAATTTCTTTTTTTTACGTTTCTTAGATCTGGAATTAACAAAAACACTAGCTTATCAAACCGCCAAAAAACCACAATCAACAGGAATTACAGACCCAGTCACAACAGGCACATCGTCAGATAACAACATGACGATAGTCTTTGCAACATCCTCAACCTCCGCAAACCTTTTCAGTGGATGGCGAACCATCATGGGCTCCTTCTTGCTCGGCTCTGACCATGCTTGAGCCGCAAGTTCAGTCATAGTGATGGTAGGCGCGACTGCATTTACTCGAATACCATACGAACCAAGTTCCTTTGCCATCACCCTCGTGGCACCATCTAATCCAGCCTTTGATGCAGCGTAAACAACATGATCGTCAAATCCTCGTTGTCCTGCGATTGAAGAAACATTTACAATAGCTCCACCACCTCCATTAGCAATTCTATCTCTAGCAAAACACTGAGCACAAATTAGAGATGCACGTAGATTAACACCCATTATTAATTCATAAGCATCATCAGTCATTTCAAGGAAGTTTTGCAGTACGTTAGTGCCAGCACAATTAACCAGGTAATCAGCTGTTCCGACAGTTTTCATTGTGCTCCGGACATCCGAATTATTTGCAAGATCAATCACAACACTTGTTGAACCAATTTGATCGTGAAGTTGATCGAGATCTGACTTTGTACGAGCGAAGGCAATCACTTTGGAGCCCCTTTTAGCTAATTCTAAAGCAGTTGCTTTACCAATTCCTTTTCCTGCTCCCGTGACTATTGCTGTCTTTCCTTCAAAACCACTCATATTTTTTTCTCCTTTGAATATTATAAATAAGATAACATTTACAATTTAACCTTTCATCTATCCATCAGAAAATCCGAACAAAACCATAAATAAAATTTCCAAAGTTCATTACGATTTGGAGGGTGCACACAAGCACCCTCCATTCCAGGGAGAAAATATACCTCTTTTACATGTTGTCTCCAGAATAGCGGTTTGCATATTCAACGATCGCAGTGGCATCAGACTGATTATCCACCATCACAAATGCACCGCCCCAAATCAATTCAGGGGTTTCACCATTCATGTGGGCAACAAAAGCATCTGCAACCGCCGCACCACTATCATCGATGGGTCGCAAAACAGAGGCAGTCAACCAACCCTCTTTCATCGCAACAATTTCATCTCCAGTTCCACCAAATCCCATTGTCGCAATATTATCGCTAAGACCTTTTTGACGAACTGCCTGCCCTGCACCAAGACCAATAGACGTTGAAACACCATAGATTAGATCAATATCATCATTTGCAGTCAACATATTCTCTGCTGCATCAAATGCTTTGGTACGATCAAAGTCAGTATATGGTCCCATTACCACTTCTATGCCACTGAAGTTTCCAACGATATCTAGGAATCCATCACGACGCTGATCACTTGCTATCCCAGGAGCACCTTGAATAATCGCAATCTTTCCATTTCCATTGAGATGGCTAGCAGCCCAAGCCCCGGATAACTGGCCACCTTTAAAGTGCGAAAAGCCTACATATTGCAAACCTTTTACCGAGTCGTCTTCATGCGCCTGAGTATAATTATAAACAACTGTTGGAATGCCGGCTTTCTTCAGCTTCTTAAGTGAAGGGATAGCAGCCTCAAATTCAGTTGGCCCAAGAAAAACATAATCCACACCTCTCGTAATAACCGCTTCGACTTGAGCCAACTGCTCAGCATGAGCAACATGAGATGAAACAGCAAGACTCTGAATTTCATACGGCACGTTAAGCTCATCCAGTCGGCCTTGAAGTGACCAATACACATGCTCCCATGCGTCTGAAATATCGAACGACGGCGAAAGGTAAGCTATTTTAATTGGATCCTTTGCTACCACTGGAGAGGTCGTAATTGTCATAAACGCTGCAGCAACGGCTAAAGCTTTTGAGAAAGACCTTCTAGTTAAAAAATTAAACATTTTTTCCTCCTTTTTTTTAAAATACTGTACTTAAAATTTCACTTTTAAGAACGAAGGTACTTTTACTGTGCTAATTCGACCCTCACGAAGATTCCCGATCAATACAGCAAAGAGTACGATAATACCTGTAATAACGAGTTGCCAGAAGAAGTCGGCACCTCCAATTACAAGTGCATTGGCGACCATCGAAAGCAAGACAGCTCCTGCCACCGACCCATAAATACTACCTTTGCCGCCAAAAAGGCTAGTACCACCGATTATAACAGCTGCGATTACATGAATTTCGCTAGCCGTTCCAATTGTTGCCTGTGTTGAGTCAATACGAGCAATCATTACTAGCCCTCCCAACCCAACCATCAAACCCATAAAACCATAGACTAAAACTTCCACAAGCTTCACTGAAACACCTGTAAGGCGTAGTGCTTCCTTATTACCACCCAAGGCACGGCAATAGATGCCAAATTGGGTAAAGTTTAGTAAAAAATAACCAAAGAGTGCTGAAAAGAGTGCAACTAAAACAGACATCGGTATTCCCAAGATTTCACCTTGGCCAATGAAAGCAACCGACTCGGGCAAGCCAAAGTGCATTGTTCCTGCAGAGTGCAACAAAGCCAGCCCTCTCAATGAGACCATAGTTGCTAAAGTTGCAATGAATGGTGGTATAGCAAGATATGCCACCAATACACCGTTCAACAACCCAAGAGCTATGGCCACAATGATAATGATCATCACTCCAACCACTGGACTGCCTCCTGAGCTCATAAACTCAAAACCAATCACAGTACTCAGGGCCAAAATTGATCCAACCGAAAGATCAATACCAGCTGCCGTAATAACAAATGTCATCCCAACAGCCATTATTATAAATGGAGCAGCTTGAGAAAGAATATTTAAAAAGTTGGCTGTTGAAAGAAACCGAGGATTCACAAATGAGAAAATTACAATGATAGCTAATAAGACTGCAGTAATTCCTAAACCATCAACTGAAAAACTCCCATCCGCACGACCTGCTGCTCCTGTCTTGACCTTTTTGTTTGAGTTACTCATTGCGTAGCTCCGTCAGAATCGACACTCTCTCCTGTGGTAATCATTCTTACAACATCTGAGCGATTTACTTGCTTAGGTGAAACAGTACCAACCATTCTACCATTTTTGAGAACAGAAATTCTATCTGCTATAGAGAACACATGTTCTAAATTGTGAGAGATTATGAGAACGGACACACCTTTTTCTTTCAATCGTTCAATCATATCTAATACTTTTTTTCCCTCAGCTACTCCTAGCGCAGCCATAGGCTCGTCCATTAGAATCAAGTTTACTTGATCGAGCAACAAGCGACTGATTGCTACGCACTGCCGCTGCCCACCCGACATACTCAGTACGGGCACGTCCAAACGTGGGACATCAATTGATAACTCTTCAAGCAGTTCTATCGCCCTTTTTCGCATCTTCTTCTTATCAAGAATCTTTATCGGTCCAATTGAGCGGGTTTCCTCTCTGCCCAAGAATATGTTCTCAAATACGTTTAGCGAACCTACCAACCCCAAGTTTTGATGAAGTGCTGCAATACCAAAACTCGATGCATCTTTAGGGCTGGTAACGCTTACCATTTTACCATTGATAAAAATTTCACCATCATCAGAATGTTGAGCGCCAGCAATAATTTTTACTAAAGACGATTTACCGGACCCATTGTCACCGACTAAAGCGACAACCTCGCCTTTACCTATCTTCAAAGACACATTTTGCAACGCATGAAGTCCATCATACCACTTATTCAGATTCGAAACAGTTAGAAACTCTTTGGTGCTCATTTCAGCCTTCTCTAAACGATTCCCATAAAAAAATTGTATGACTAATGTCAATCATTAGTCAATAAAAATTAAATATTTTTGATTTTATGACATCATATGAACGCTAAATGTTAATCTTTGCTTGCGCTCAATTAATATTATGATCATTCATGACTATAGATAATCAACCGGTATTTTAGTGAGAGAGTCTTTAAATTCAGATTATCAAACATCAAGTGACAATACATATCCCTTATTCATTAGAAAGTTCATCAATCAAACCAATAATTTTTCTGTTAATACGCAGTGTCTCCATTACGCCTACACTCAGGGGACAATTATATTTTTTCGCTGATGTCTTTAGCTTCGCATGTGTGCATTTTGTTGCTTTTTCATATGCCAAAGGAGTTCTGAAATAATTCCCAATCAATACACAACAGAAACGTTACCCATCTCAGAATTTTTTCAACCACCAAGATTATAAAATTTCAGGCCAACCCTTTGATTGTCCCCTTGGTCCAAACTTTACTCCATGCTGTCCTAGACATGGAATTAGTTTACTGAGGTTCAAACAATGTATCTACCTGAGACGCTAAAATGGTTTGATCTTAATTAATGGGGAGTTGCAACCTAAATTTTATTTTTCACTTTGTAGCGACGTGCCCTAGTTACTCTTTCTTCCCTAGACAGGCAAAGTAGTAAGATAATCTTACCCCAACCTCTCATTTTAACCCTTCACAAAGGTCTTAAGAATCCCTTTCCCTAAATACCACCCGATGACTCCTCAGTGACTCTTAAAATGGCTTAGGAAGCCATTTACTTAAATTCCTTAAACAGTACCTTCTTTGTCTTTGGCTTCTCTATTGCAAGAATCGTGATCTAGCAGGAGAGATGTATCGTTACTCTAAAAGAATGATTAATAATTTTTACTGTATAAAGAATAAAGACGCTCAGTTATCCTCGCTGATCAAGATTTTCCAAAAGACCTTCAATTCTTTCTACTGTTCCATTATCAACAAATGACTCAATAATAGAGTCTGCTTTATTCATCCATTTAGGTCGATTGCCACTCCAGAGCTCCATAGTGGGCTTAAACTCCAATTGGTCTGCAACTGATCCAGCTAGGACATAAACTATTCCACCCAACAATTCAGGTTTGTTGTAGATAAGAACACCGCACTTAGAACAAAAACAATAATGCATATCACTCCCACTTCCTCCAACTATGGTATGCACTGTCATGTCTCCTTCGATTTCAAGTTCATGTTCAGGCATTGCAAGCGCATTGACCGATGATCCAAATACCCTATGGCAATTGCTACAATGACATTGAAACTGAAGCATTGGATCATGTTCAAACGTAAACTTAATTTCTTTGCACAAGCAAGATCCTGTATATGACATTATATTTCTCCAAAAAATTTCATGAGAAATTAAAATTGCATAAATAATTTGGTTGGACAAAGAAAAAATCATACAGTCATAGACTTAGGCTTATATTGTAGGGAAATACCATGAATGAAGCAGAAAAAGACCTCGAAATAAAAAGTTTGAAAAAGGAAATTTCAAAACTTCGACTCGAGGCCAATATGAGAAAATCTCTTTCAAACCAATTATCCCTACAAAAAAAAGTAGCCGATGAATCAAAAGCCGAAGCACTAGCTAAGTCAGAACAATTAGAATTAATATCCTCTCAGTTATCTAAATACTTATCGCCTCAAATTCATGAACAAATATTTAGCGGGAAACAAAGCGTTGGGTTAAAAAGTTATCGTAAAAAACTCACAGTGTTCTTTTCTGATATTGTTGGATTCACAAATATGTCCGATGAACTGGAGTCAGAAGAACTAACAAGTTTACTTAATTTTTATTTAAATGAGATGTCGAAGATTGCCCTCAAATTTGGAGGAACAATAGATAAATATATGGGTGACGGAATTATGATTTTTTTTGGAGACCCTGAGAGCCTTGGTCCTGAGCAAGATGCAACAAAATGCCTTGAAATGGCCTTAGAAATGCAATCTAGGATGAACAATCTTACAGATTATTGGGGGAAAACTTTTGGTTTAAAGGAGGATCTAAAAATAAGAATTGGTATAAATACTGGAATCTGTACTGTTGGCAATTTTGGAAGCGAAGACCGATTAGATTATACCGCAATGGGAGCCACGGTTAACCTAGCATCCAGGTTAGAAATGCTTTCAAAACCTGGACGCATAAACGTATCTGAAGAAACTAAACTTCTAGTAGAAACATATTTTAAATTTGGAGAGCCAAAAGAAGCTCAAGTCAAAGGTTTTTTAAGAAAAATTAAATTTTTTGAATTAGAACAAAACAAAAAAGAGATGGAAGGTATTTTCAGGCTAGAGGGAACTGGATACAAACTAAAAGTTGATAAAGACAGCGTGACTGAGGATGAGCTTAAAACTTTACAAGTGAGACTAGCTGAGCTGTCGCGCATTAAATTCACCAAAAGTTGACACTTTCTTGTATCGCAATTCAATAAAAATACTTTTAAGGACTTATATCTTTGCAATCTAAACAGGTTTATCAATAATTGCCCCGTCATCAAGTTTTACGACACACATCATGGAATATTACAGAGAAAAGTTAAAACCCAACCGCAAACAATCCTATAAAGAAAATCGCGACTACTATGAGTATCTCTTGAAAGTAGTGATATCTGTACACCTCTCCATACTGGGTATACAACTGATGTGAATAATATGATAAGTATGGTTAGCGTTGTTTTCATTTCATTAAAAATTTTTACCAATAATCATTAATTGACTAATTCCCCACGCAAGAAATGAACAAGAACTTCACCACTCAGAGGTACAATTTCTTTTACTATATTTTTCAATGAAGTATCTGCGCTTTCCTCTCTCAGCTTGTCAGCTCTACTTCTTGCTTCTTCAGTTGGGTATACTGATATGCCCATCGCAGTTGTTTCGCCAGTTTTCACAAACAAAGAAACTTCATTATCAGGATAACTCCCGTGCCCTTTATACCAACTTGCAAATTTATTGATGGAATCCTCATTTTCAAATTCAAACATTGTTACATTTGCTACACTCATAATTGACCTTTCACTTTAAAAAAAACAATTGTCACAAATCATCTATTCTCTAGCTTGATTAAATTTCGTGCCATTTTGTCGCTACAGTTTATGCAGATTCGTAGATTTGGGAAGCCTCAAAGTTTTCTGAGATAGCTAGAACCTACCCTACAACAAAACACTCTGCCCATTAGTATATATAATACTTGCTAAACTATGTTTTTACCTTGTGTTATCTTTTTAAAATATTAAGTGGGTTCTTCGACAAGCTTGAAGTATATTTTAAGTTGTCAGCTTCCAAACCTGCCCAGGTTCCATTGCGATAAATCGATCTTGATCGAGAGCTTGTTTTTTTAATGCTTTGGCGAGGGCTCGCTTTGGGGCGTCGACTTCTTCATTGGTCAATTGGAAGGTGCCCCAGTGATGACCTAACCCATAACGTGCCTTAGACAATTTTAATCCAGTGACTGCCTCTAGTGGGTTCTGGTGTGAAGACTTCATAAACCATCGCGGTTCATAAGCTCCGATTGGTAATATTGCCAAATCAAATCCTCCGTGTTTTTTAGCAACTTCACGGTAGTTGTTTCCCTTCCCAAATCCAGTATCTCCAATGTGATACACTCTATGGCTATCGCTTTCGAGAACAAACGCTGCCCATAATGCCATCCTTCGGTCTCTTGTTCCTCGTGCAGACCAATGTTGACAAGGCTCAAAGTGAATTTTTAACTGATTATTATGTTTGAATTCATCTCCCCAATCGCCTATTTGAATATCAGCAGTCCTAACAGACGCCTGGATAATTTTATCATTCCCCAGCGGGGTATAAATCTTTGGGTTATCACGTGTTACAAGTTTGCTCAAAGTCTTTAGATCAAGGTGATCATAATGATTATGTGTCACAAGAATGACATCAATTTTTGGTAACGCCTCGAATAGTATTCCGGGAGGATTATGACGCTTTGGTCCAATATAATCAATTGGGCTAGCACGCTCAGAGTAAACAGGATCAGTAAGGATATTTAGCCCCCCCATTTGAATGAGAAGAGTAGCATGCCCAACCATTGTGACTGTGATTTCATCTCGTGGTAAAGATGGGTTTGGGGAGACTGCAGGATAGAGACTATTATATTTCTCTGGCCAAACTGCTCGCTTTTCAAATAGTTTCCATTTTAATAGATCTGACACACGTGTTGTGTGTTCATCTTTGCTATTATAGAAATAAACTCCATCAAAGTGATCTGTAATAGGTCCACTATAATAGTAGTTTTGTTGTTTCGCATTTAGATTATTGATGCACCCAAATAGGCCAAGACTGAGGGCCCCAAATCCTGCCCATTTAAAAAACTTTCGTCTATTCATAAACTGAATTTATACCTCGTTTTTATTTGCAAAGATCTTGCATTTTATTAGGTTATATTTGGGATGGCTCTGGTTTTACCCAAACTAACACATTCCACCCACGAAGGAAACACCCTGCCCTTTGGTATATAGAACCTGTCTAATCCAGTATCTGAAGCTCAAATCCTGAAATGTGTTCCATCCTAGCCTGTTTAGCGAAGCGTAGCATTTGCTGATCAGCATTATTTCGAAACATAGTTGACTGAAAGATGGTCGCGAGGCGATAGGATTCAAACCTACGACCTACGGTACCCAAAACCGTTCTAATCTGTAATATGCTTCACTATGATTCCACAAATATCAGTAAAATAGAGCCTAAACTGTCATATGCGTAATATGCTCCACGCTCAGTCACAGGGCAATGTGCTACATCGGTGCTACATTCGCTTGTAGATTAGATATCAAATATCAGTCACTTTGAAAGAGAGAAATTGCTTTTAAAGCAAAGTTTGATTTTTTGTTAACTATGATTTTTCTTGAGGCTGTAAATTTTTATCATTTCAATAATTTAATAAAGTTTAACTTGTGGTTCTCAATCCATCAAAATCTTTTATTTCGGAAGCATTCAATGGTGGATTATTTTTATGATCAATAAGCTCGTTTTCTGTAAATACTTTGGAGCGTGTCAAAAACCGTTTTCCTGACGGCCCCTCAATTGAAAACATACCCCCACGACCAGGAACAACATCGATGATTAGTTGTGTGTGCTCCCAATAACTATACTGATCAGCAGCGATGAAAAAAGGCTGGTCACAAATTGTGCCTAGAAAGATATCTCTTGAACCAACTCTGAACTCTTTGCGGGGAAAACACATTGGAGCAGAACCGTCACAGCATCCACCAGATTGATGGAAAACAACAGGACCATGATTCTTAATTAATTCACGGAGCAAATCCCTTGTTTCTTTTGTTGAAGATAATCTTGTAGCCATTTTTCTTCCTTTTTTTAGCAATTATTTTAAGTAACCTCCACGTTAATGGAGGTTACTCAGAGATTCGTTAAAAGAAACCATCTGGGACTTCAGAGTAGGAAACTAATACATTTTTGGTTTGCTGATAATGATTAAGCATCATCTTATGCGTCTCTCTACCAATGCCAGAATTTTTGTAACCACCGAATGCTGCGTGAGCAGGATAAGAATGATAACAATTAACCCAAACACGGCCAGCCTCGATGTTTCGTCCCATTCGATAGCAAATATTTGCGTCTCGCGACCAAACTCCAGCACCTAATCCATAAAGTGTATCATTTGCAATTGCTACTGCTTCCGCTTCATCTTCAAAGGTTGTTACAGATACAACAGGTCCAAAAATTTCTTCTTGAAAGATACGCATAGAATTGTTTCCTTCAAATGCAGTAGGTTCTACATAATAACCGCCTGAAAAAGGACTCTGCATTTCCCTTTTTTCGCCTCCGAAAAGTACCTTTGCACCTTCTTGTCGACCAATATCTAGATATGACATTATCTTTTCAAACTGTTCATTAGATGCTTGTGCTCCAAGTTGAGTAGAAAGATCAAATGGATTGCCACAATTGATAGCTCTAACCCTATCCTTCACCATTGCCATAAATGGCTCATAAATGTCCTTATGAATTATCGCCCTTGAAGGGCAAGTACATACCTCACCCTGATTAAAATAAGCGTGCAGGAATCCTTCAACACAACGAGAAATGTACTCATCTGTTCCATTCATTATATCTTTAAAAAAGATGTTTGGACTTTTTCCTCCTAATTCTAACGTAACTGGAATAAGATTTTCAGATGCGTATTGCATTATTAGTTTTCCAGTCGTTGTTTCACCTGTAAAACCAATTTTTTTAATTCTATTACTCGAAGCCAAAGGTTTACCAGCCTCGACACCGTAACCTTGAACAACGTTTACCACGCCCGGTGGAAGTAAATCGCCGATTATCTCGAGAAGCGCACAAATCGAATATGGCGTCTGCTCTGCTGGTTTTAAAACAACGGCATTACCAGCGGCTATTGCAGGAGCCAATTT
>Ga0209223_10001780_pt1 | contig 22898 bp, 19 predicted proteins | sample COG_06_FD_184750 | JGI IMG/M metagenome (GOLD analysis project Ga0209223, IMG submission 184750) | Pelagic Microbial community sample from North Sea - COGITO 998_met_06 (SPAdes) (version 2) | ecosystem: Environmental > Aquatic > Marine > Neritic zone/Coastal water | place: Helgoland, sampling...
ATAGTTTGTGAACAGCAGAGGTGATAGTATTGTCGCCCCATAACTGAAGAGCCAAGTTGCAAGCATGTGAACGACCTAAACTGCCGGCGGGTCTGTTTATTCCTCTTCTCGGCCGGTATTTGAGGTATTCCCCGTACAAATAACTATTATCAGGTAAACGTTGTCTGCGAATCGCAGCCAATGCTTTTGTTACTGTTTTTTCCGGAACTTCTACTCCTAGAGATTCTGCATCTTTAAGTGCGATTAATACAGTGCCATTGACAAAAGAAATAGACGAGCCAGACGGTTGTTTAGTTTGGGCATTAAAGTCATAATACCCCCAACCTCCGTCAATAGATTCGTATTTTTCCAACATTTTAATCTGTTGCCGGACAAGATCTTTAATATCTTCTTTGTTCTTTTTACCATGATCAGATTTATAAAGGCTTGCAAGTGCTTGTATTCCAAAAGCGTGTGACCAAACATTGTAGAGTGCCATAGGGCTTGCTCTTCGTAACTGTCCGAGATTACTTAGCAAATATTCAGCTCCCTTAGAAATTGTTTTTTTGTAGCTTGGGTTCTTATCCTGGTTTTCCAAAAGTGCGTGAAGCGATAGAGAAGAAACCGCAAGACGGAATGCCCTATGCGAACCAGGGACCGGAGCAAAAATGTTTAGTCCTTTTGTTTGATGAGGTGATCCCCACGATCCATCCTTGTTTTGATCGTTTTTTAGAAAATTTGAACCTTGATTAATTGCATCTTTTATCTTCGGCGACACACTTTTTTCTTCACCTCTTGCAAAAATCGCAAGAAAGAGCAGGGAACCAAAAAACAAATTAGCATATGTTGAAAAAAACATACTGCAATCAAACTTCAATTCTCTTAATATAATTTAATTTCCCGGTTTGTCTTTTAAGACTTCTTGAGAAGGTTTGAGACCACTTAAAACTTCAATACTCAATCCCGAAGTTTTACCGACCTTGATCCTCTTTTTTATGGGCTTACCCCTTGGAGACAAAATATAAACGAATCGTAATTCCGCATCATGATCCTCTTTAAATACAGATGAAACGGGCAGTGATAGAGCATTTTTCTTTTCGTAAGTTACAATTTCCAAGGAACAAGAATTTCCGGGCACTGGAGCAGCAGAGCCATTGGGTAAATTGACATCTAAAATCAAATCAAATACATTAGGAGATATTGGAAATTTACTGATTTTCTTTATTTTACAATCTATTTCCAATTTTGGATATATTGTCGCAGTCAATTTACCTTCACTCATTTTTGAGACTTCATGAAAGTGTTTTTCTGGTAGGTTAATTCTGGCTTGAATTCTTTTTAAGGGAGAAATTGTTACGAATTCTTCGTGAGGCTTAAGAACTCCCCCTTTTTTTAGTTTTTGCTCAAACGGCTTAGTCCCTGACCACTGACCCCTATCAAATTTTCCAATAAATATTGTTCCATTAATAGGAGAAGGGGTTTTCATTTTATCTAAATCTTTCTCTATTTCCTTAATTTCTAGAATAAGCCTATTTTTATTCACCTGAATTTTTTCTATTTCTAGTCTTTTTTTTCTTATTTCTAAGGGCTTAATTATTTTACTGGTTTTCAATGATAGCTTTTCCTTTTGAAAAGCGTCCTGTTTTTCAGATTCCATGTTTGGAATTTCAAGAGATAATCTTTTATCCCTTCTAATTTTAGCCCCATCAAGAGCGAATCTGGCTCGGTTAACATCGTTTTGAGTTCTAGTTATAATAATCTCTTCAGTTTCTTCAGTGAGATCATCAGATTCATACATTTTTTTCAGTTGGTTTAATTCCTCAAGCATGTAAGACAAGTTTTCTTCGTACCTTTTTAATTCAAAATTTGCCGATTTTTTTTCATGTGGTAAATCGACTTCTTTAAAATGATGAAAGTTTCTCTGAGAGATTTTTTCGTTTCTATTTATTTCACTTATTTCAATTTTTTGAATTTCTTCATCACGCTTTAACTCATTTACAAGAATTTGTTGATTTAAGTTTAAAATTGAAAGTTCGTGTTTCATGTCGTTCAGTCTCTTATTTATTTTATCCAAATCAAGAGTAAGTAATTTTTTGTTTTTACTCACTAAACTTCCATGAAGGGGAGGGGTGACAACCTTTAGTTCCATCCAAGATTCGGTTTCTATTCCATAGGGAATTGAGTCTGGATCTTCAAAAAAACCTGCTAGAGAGAGAGTTATTCGAAAATCTTTTTTTTCTGGTTTGGTCGTCTTGTATTTATTTTCAACTGTATCTTCTGCTTTCTCAGATTTGGTTGAGTCTGGAGAAGTTTTTTTTGCATTAGACTCTGCGTTAAGCCCAAAGGATAGGAAAAGAAATGAAAAATTTAATACGATGTAAGGTGAAAGTTTTATCTTTAGATACATGTTTATAATACCATATTTAAAAAACTAATTTACAACTGAAAATTAAGATAATCATTGTAATAATTTTTTTGATTCCAAATCTGTAAACAAAAAATGACCCATTTGGGTCATTTTAAAAAGTTTAAATTATTAAAATCTTAGTCTAACTGCTGAACTTCAAGTGGGAAACTCAATTTATTGCCATTTCTTTGAATCATTCGAAGAATAGCCTGTATTCCCTTATTGAGAAGAAATTCAGGCTCAACACCTAAATCTTTAGCACACTGATTTAAATCCTGTAATGTAGCTTCTGGGCAATCATTTAGGGAAACGATAGATTCCGAGATGTTGGAAACTTGAATACTAGATTGGCTATCTTCGCTATCCTTGTTTTGGATACGGTTGGTGGGAGATTTCACAAGGGTGGGGGACAGAGTTGGTGAGGTACTTGAAATAGAATCTTCTGATAAATTTTCAGCAGATTGAAGATGTTGTATTGGTTCAATCGAGCCAGCAATTTCATCATGTGAAGATAGTGTATCGTCAATTTTCATATTATTTGTATCAGAATCCTCTGAAAAGTCTCCGTTTAGTTTTCTTCCAAGTTCTTCGAGATATTCTTCTTGTTCAAGAGTATTAAGACGATCTTTTGCGATTTCTAGTTTGTCGCCCACAGAATTAAGTTCTTCTTCAAGAGACTCTACAGACTTTTCGACCAGTTCTGAGGAGGCTTTCAATCCATCTTCTAGGGATGATATTCTTTTATTTAAAGCTTTCTTCTGAGCATGAACTTCATCTATTAAAGAACTCGTATCATCCCTCTTTTGGGCAATACTAAGTTTTGATCCTAAATCTTCTTTTTGCTTGGACAACTCATCAATTGCCCAACGAAGGGAATTGCTTTTATTTTGCGTGGACATAGTTTATTTGTAATTGAAATCTTGTTGTAATGCCAAACTTATTTTATAAAAAAAGTTAATAATTAGATCTTGTGCTGTTACTCCTGAAAGGAAAGCTTGTAATTGAATTTGGTGTAGAACTTGTCAAGTTTTCTTTGGCATCCATGTAGTCAGGCATTTGTGTTAATGCCATTTTGAATAGTTTTTTAGCCTGATTTGTTTTGCCAGCACTAGAAAAACCAACACCTAAATTATTTGAGATTTCTGGTTTTGGCATAATTTCTTTCGCTCTTGATAGATCTTTAATAGCTTCACCAAAATTTCCCAATTTAAGCTTCACTGAGCCTTTCCAAAAATTGATTAGCCAACCTTCCGGGTAGGGATATACCCCCTGGGGTTCTAGTATTGCTAGAGGATCAATAAGAGTATGTTCTAATTCTGCTAATTGTACCAATGCTTCTGGAAAGTCCGATAAAAAAGTTGATATTTGAACTTTTCCCCACGCTTGAATTCTTTCATTCCATCCATTGCTTTCGTACAACCTGCCTATTTTTTCTAGCGGATGCTTCTGTAGTGCACGCGCGGTGAATTTCTTTTGTCTGTCCAGGTTTCTCGATAAGCTGCATGGTGTGTGGTGTTGCCTGTAACCAACTTTCGGATCAAAGCAAAACTTTGCTCCGCTCATTGATGCCCGCAGAAGAAAGTCATAATCTTCGGCGGTCTCGAAATTTGTGTCGAAACCGATCTTTTTTGCAAATTCAGTCCGTACACCCGGAACCCCCAGAGCAGGAAGAAAACATCTTTCGAAATTTCTACAGTGGGCATCTGGATTTTTAGAAGCGAAGTTTGGCATCGGGAGGGTTTTCGTCTGGTTTCCTCGAACGAGTTCGGACGCATCAAAATAGAGATCTGCATGGTTTTTTTCCAAAGAATCGACAATTCGCTTTACCCGTCCAGGCAACAGTTCGTCATCTGCATCTAGCCATACAATAAATTCAGTTTTTACGAGATCGAGTAGTTTTTGCCTCACCTGAGCAATCGTTTTGCAAGAACTAGCATCGACAATCTTAATAATCGGGCTGTTGAATTTTTTAGATATTTCTACGGTGTCATCTGAAGAATTATGGTTTGCAAGAATGATCTGACTAGGTTTTTCAGTAAGAGCGCTTTTCAGGCAACGATGGATAGTACTAGCTGCATTTTTAAAGGGAATTAGTACGCTTGTTGAATTCACTTTTGAAATATGCTCTTTTTTGAATGAAAAGAATTATTTGATGACAACAGGAAATGTTATTTTTTCTTCAGGCACGAATTTTTTTAGCATTTTGCTAATTTCAAAATGATATTGTGAACCTATGAATATTTGATCAAATTTGTCAGAATCAATTTGAGATAAGTTGTAAACCGGTTTTCCCTCAAATGTTATGCTCGTGGGCAGTTCGGAAATGAAGGCTTGGGTTTGAATGTTTACCATGGCAAGTCTTTTTCCAAGTTCAATGGCTGCATTTCCAGTTCCATATATTGCTACCGATCGAATGCCTAAATTTTTATATTTGTTTATTAAGGTCGTTTCAGCAGGTATAAGCAATTCATCCCATCTCGACCGAAAATATTGATAATTCAAAGAATCTCGTTTCTTGCTTATTTTTTCTTTTAATGTGGTAGATTCATGGTGAATAGCGGAAGCTTTTGGTTCGTAAAAAATTCTTCCTCCTATTGCCCTTATCCTCTGGCATAAATCGATATCTTCGTAACCCCAATTGTAATTTTCATCAAAACCTCCGACCTTACGAAACCATTTTTTCTTGATAAGTATCATTGCACCAATGACTCCATATATTTCTCGTTTAAAAGTGAGAGCCTTTTCGTCGCTTTTCGCACCACATCCATAATTCGACCCAATACCCCAAAGCATATGAGCAACTCCAGCATGCTGAACCAATTTAGAATTAGGGTATAATAACATCCCTCCGACCAAACTTGGTCCTTGGTCTTTTCTAATTGTCTGCATTAAGTGCAAGACTGTATCCCCAGAAATTTCTACATCGTTATTGAGGAAGAGAAGAAATTCCCCCTGAGCCATTTCAGCTGCAATGTTATTAGCTAACGAGAAATTAAGATTTTTGCTGTTACGAAGAATCTTAGTGTTTGTAGATTTGAGCAGCTCTTCATCAAGGGATTGTTTAAGCGAAGGATTGGATGCGTTATCAACGAGCAAAACTTCAAATGGATTCGGTAAATCTGCAGAACGAATTGCTTTCAGACAGGCAATAGTGAGCTCGTTTTTGTTGTGAGCTAAAATTATTACCGATAATTGCATTAATGAGTCTCAGATTAAGGTCATGAAATCGATATCTTCTCTAAGTCCAAGTTTCTTCATTTCATTTTCAATGAATATGAAAAAGGTCGATGAAATTAAAATGAAAGAATCTGTTTCTTTGATTACATCAACTGAGGAGTAGACAACAACTTCATCGATTTTTGTTCCCACTTCTTCAGATCCAATCGGTGCAATAAAGCCTTTTACTTCGAGTCCCAAGTCTAAGCAGATCTGAAGGTTTTTTCGTCCATTTTGGCCAGTTCCTCGAATAAATAAATTTTTCTTTTTTCCATGGCTGAAAATATTTGAACGTTTTGCAAGATATTTGATTTGAATATACGAAAATGATTTATCGGAGACTTCTATTTCTTTAAGCAGTAAGCCAAATTTTGCTGATTTAACTGTCTCAAGTGAGTAAAGATTTTTATTAGCGATTATGATTTCAGCCGTCTTTTTCGCTGAAGCCGATGTCGATTTTCCGTTCTCAAAATTTTTGTTTTTTGTAAGATAATTGTAATAAGAGGCAGTCTCATCAAAAATTTTGAGTGAATTCAAATTTGTATTAATTGATGCCACAAACACGCCATCAGCTGAATATAGGTGGGGTAACCATCTTTTTTCTCCAATAAGTTTCCTGTCAATGCAGAACATAGATGTATCAACCGTGCCAGGACCAGGGTTCGAGAGATTTAAGTGATTAAATCGGGGGTGATTTTCAATATTAAATAAGTTGATCTTGGTTGCTGAAAAATTTGGTAGTATCCTCCAAAAATTAGGATGAATAATATTGTCATCATCTAAATTATAAATTAATCCATCAGAAGTTTTATCAATCGCTAGATTCCTTTGCGCATGCCCTGCTAAGCTAATCAGATTGGAGGGTAACTCCAAAATTTTGGGATGATTAAAGAGCTTGAGAAAAGAATTCTTGGTGTTGTCGTAAACAATAATCCATTGAGAGACTTGATCGAATTTGATCGATTGCTTGAGATGTTGAAGATTCTCTGGTCGTGAACAAGGTGTAATTATGGTAAGGGGATTCATTCTTTTTAAAGCAACCCTAGTGCCTCTTGGGCAAGAAACCGAGAGGGGGGTTCTAATAATATGCCTTTAGAATGTAATTCAGATGATTCTATAGTTTGTGCAATCTTGATAAGCTTTTTTAATGAATTCAAGGAATCTATATCAAATGTCAACGATTCGGCTGCACCATATGGAATTGAACTATGAAATAGACCATCAGTAGATCTTATAACGCCAACAGGAATACCAGCATTTAGAGCTTCTAACAACGAGAATGTCCACTCACCCAATACAATATTTGCGGTTTGCAATTCATCGCAAAGTGGCTTGGTTGTCCAAATTTCATTTGTATTGAAAGCATAATTTTTTAGCTCCGCCACTTGACTCATCAAAATAGCCGGATGAGGTTTAAACCTAATCAGAAAATCAAGATTTGAGCATTTGCTAATTTCCCTAAACATGTTTCTGACATTTTTGACAGAGTTTGTTGCTGCATCAGATTTAAATGATAGAGGTACAAGTATACTGAGTAATTCTTTTGAGGGAAACCTTGTCTTAGGAATTGGGAATCGAAAAGAACCTGTTGTTTTAACATTTATCATGGGGTCGTTCTTTTTAATAAATTCAATCAGTTTTCGACAAGGAGTCAGGATTTTTTTTGGAAGAACTTCATTCTCTCTTTCTAAGGGTAAGGGAGAAAATGCAAGATGCCACTTTGATAAGAATACCATGTTATAGCCTAAGGTATTAATGTTTTGGTGGAATCTATGAAATCCATAATTCCAACCTCTATCTCTCCCATGATTTTCGAACCAATCTACTACTGTTTTGATCTTAACTCCTTTACTTCGTAATCTTTTGGCGAAGTTGTAGTTGATGAAACCATGTACACCGTCTTCAAGTCCTCCGAATCTCCTTAATTCTTCCTTCAGTTGGGCACTTAGATCAAAATTCACAATCTTTACGCTAGGTATGCTCAGATTCAGCAATCTCAAAGCGTGCAAAAGGGAATAAAAAATATCAGAAAAAGTCAGGAAATCCTCTTTAAACAGAAATTTATCACTTCTATATCTAAGTTTACGAATACTGAAGAAGTAATCTCTTAATCTGTATCCACTAAATGTTGGAACAAATCTAATTTTGGATATTTCTTTCTTACTAAGAAAATCTGATATTCCACTGTAATAGCGGTCAGAGTATTCATTTCCAGGCAGAACAAAAGTATCTATCAAGGATTTAATGTTTGAGGAATATTTTGTTTTTTTGAATGTAAATTTAATTAATAAATAAGGATAAATCGTATGACATATAACTCTAGAAAATGACTTTATCATCTTAATGAGCATTTGTACTCTCGAGCGTTGACGAGAATGAATTATGTATCCATCCCATTGCTCTGAATTTTTCAGTTTTAACAATCCATTGTAAACAGCATCAGAATCGGTGATACATTTGGAAGGAATTGTTTTTTCCTCCACTAGTTTGAGACAAATTTGGAAACACAAAAAATGATGAAAGAGAGGCGATCCAAAATTATTTCTAGCAGATACGGGAGAAAACCACCAATCTAGTTTGTCGTTTAAAACTTTATGGTAAAAATTGATAATTGAATTAAATTTAATTGAAATAGACTCAATTTCTTCATCTGACAAATAGACAGAATAATTGGTTTTCCCCCACCGAAGGTCTAATTCTTTAAATGTGGTTTTTTTTTGGACCAACGGGGAGAGAAAAGAAAAGTTTTCTTGAGCTATGTTATCAACCAAGCATCAAAGCGGTGCTCTTTTTCGGAAGATTTTTCCATGCCTAATTCATTCATGGTTTTTCTGTCTGATGAATAGTAATCAAAAAAAATATCATTATGGCAATTTATCTTGTAACTATCCTTTATTTTCTCAACGTTATCGAATTTATGACATAGAAATTGATTCACTTCTTCATAGAAGGGTTTACAGGTATTGTCATTACCGAAGTCTTTTACAGATGGTAGATTTAGTTTAGATCTAATCATGTTGACAAATGCCTCATTAAATCTGCGATAAGAGTAGTTTCCGTCGTCAATGCAAACCACTGCTCTCTTGGAAAAAAGGGGAGAAAGAGCTTCCAGTTCATTTTTAAGATTTTCCCAAGTGTGTTCGCTATCGAGAAAACAGTGGTCTACTTTTGTCCCCAATTCCTGAAGGATTGGAATGCCAGCATGTGTCGAACAACTATTGTATCCAATAAACTTCCAGTGATTCCATAAGTTTTTTGATTTGAAGTGCTTACTGAGAGTCTCCATGCAAACTTTTCGGATATGTGATCCTTTAAGCGAGTTAGTATCCCAAGAATAGAGGATACCATTAAATCTCATAGCATGTTCCAAAAGAGCTATAGTACTTGCTCCGCAACCAGTTTCAACGAGAACTGGTCTTTCTCTTTCATTAAGCAAAGAAAGTGTCTCGTGAAGAGCAATAAACTCGCTGTCAGGAATAGAATTACACCACCTCGGAAGCATTCTTTTTATAAAAATAAGCCATTCGAGTGGGTTTTTCTCAATTTTTTCTTCAGTGCCAAAGTGAAAGTCGTACATAATTATGATGTCTAAGTTATAGCCAATCTCCCCCGCTTATTTCGATCGTTTGTCCAGTTATGAAAGTTGATGCTTGAGATAGCAAAAATAAAATTGTTTGAGCTACTTCGTTTGGAGTGCCTGCTCTATTAAGGGGAATCATCTTTTTTCTCTCAGCTAATTGTTTCTCAGATTTTTTGAGACGATGAGTATGAAATGTTGTGTCTATAAATCCAGGAGCAATTGCATTAACGAGAATATTGTTTGCCGCACCTTCTTTGGCGAGAGATTTTACAAGACATTCAATGCCAGCTTTTGCTACTCCGTACGGAATAGTATCAGATCCACCTCCATGTTTGGCTGAGGCTGTACTGGTAAGAACAATTCGTCCTCCATGAGAATTTTCATTCATGATTTTCATAGCAGTTCTTGAAAGGAAAAAGGGACTTACAAGATTGGTATGGAGAGTATCTTGCCAATCACTATCGCTGAGTTCGTCAATTTGCCTTGAACTGGCATCACCATGAAGTTGAACTAGTGCGTCAATGCCTCCCCATACTGAAGAAAATTCTTCGACTAAACCAATCGAATCCTTCGAACAGGAAAATTCTTTTTGTAAAACTCTAATATTGTTACCTGAAATTAATTCTAAATCTGAATTTACCCTACTTGAGTCCCTTACATGATAACCAATTCTACAGTCTAATACTGAGAGAATTTTGATTAATGCTGTACCGATACCACCGGATGCACCTGTTATAAGTATACGACATCCTTCTATGATCATGTTTTCATTATTTATCGATTAGTTTTTTAACATAGCTGATTGATTTGCTTAGAGCTTCTAAAGAGTCGTTTTCTCTTGATAAAACTTCTACCGACAGAAATCCTGTATAATCTTTTTCATTAAGTGCCTTTATCATGACTGGTAGATCATTAGTTACAGATCCAGGAATACTAAGATCAGGATCATTTATGTGAAAATGATGTGGAGTAATTGTAGATTTAATTACTAATTCAGGGGGGGTGCGCTCGGAGCGTAGTGCACTTGCATCGAGATGAAGGTGGAAATTTGGATGGTTTACGGCTTTTACTAACCTTTCACCTTCGGTTGCTGATGAAATAAATTCAGTTTGGGATGGTGGTAGGGGCTCAATACAAAAATTTATATCAAATTTTTTACAAACATCTGCAATCTGACCGAAGCCCTCTATGGCTTGCTTAAAGCAATCATCAAATTTTCGACCACAAAGGCTGCGATTGGATGGGGAACCCAAAATAAGATTTTGTCCACCCATTTCAGCACATAAAGAAGCTAAGGAAGTTAAATAAAGAATAGTTTTATTAAAGGAATCCTTGGATTTAAACAACTTTAAATCCTTTCTAGTGTAGAGTAATGCGTGAAAACCTACTAGCTCGAGACTGCTGTCTCTAATTTGTTTTACTATTTTTTTCCTATCACTAATTGAAGATTCAAGAGGTTTCTTCCAAATTTTATCGGGAGCGAGCTCTACTCCTGAACATCCAAGTTCGGCACAAGAAGACAAGAAGAGATCAAGTTCGGGAGTATCCCAGATTATGTTAGATGCAGATAGTTTCAAGTCTGTCGCATGTCATTATATTTTACCCCATGTTCGCGTAGCCAAAATTCCACCATGCCAATCTGCCATGCATAATCCATATCAAGACCTCCCCAATTACGAATTGGGAGAATTTTTTTACCCATCCATTTTTGAGGGGGTAAATTAGACTTCATATCCGCAAAACATCGAGGTCGAACGATTGAAACTCCCATATCTGCAAAAAATACTTCTCCTTGGGAATCCCGGTCGCAAGTGATCACTTTTTCATCAAAGGCTTCGAAAGGAACGAATGGTTCTAGAAAACCGTCTTTATCTTTTTTGCGTGCCCTGGATGGACTCCACATATTATATACCGAAACTGACACTGCCGAATCTGCTTGCTGATTTTTACGAAGCATGTCAACCCCTTCGTCGATGAGTTTTGCACTTATTGTAGGTGCATTGCACATAAGTAGAATTAAGAACTCTAATTCATGTCCTTCTTCAGCGAGATCTTTTGAAATAAGATCAAAACCATGTTTGTAGGCATCTTCACCAAGAGCTGTCTTGTTTGCTAGTTCAGCAGGACGATCGATCAGTCTTGCATTATACGATAAAGCTACCTCTTTAATGCTTTCAGAATCTGTCGAAACATAAAGTTTTTCCACAAAATTTGATTCTGTTGCAGCAATCATTGGGTACGCACATAATGGTCGTCCCAGCACATTTAGAAGGTTTTTACCTGGGAACCCAGAACTTCCTTCTCTACCAATTAACAAGGCACAAATCATATGAATTTCAAAATATTTTGATTTAAAAAATCTACATTAAATCACCGTACAACGACGACAAGGTTCAATTTTTTCGCGATTCTTATTAATATGATTAGCGCGTAATCTATTGTAGGACTTATTTTTCCAAAGATCACTAAGCGAATGTTCTTTAATATTTCCGATTTTAAGTTTTGATAGATAATCAACATCGCAAGGGTTCGTTTTTCCATCCCACCAGATAAACATTCTTCGCCATAAATCAGAACACGGTTCAGATTCCTCTGAAAGTTTTCGTTCATAACTGTTCTCCCATGGATTATAATCTACAAATGCAACTTGATCAACAAGTCCACCCCAAGTCCGCTCCATATCATCGAGAGATTGTTCTTTTGCGAATTTAACACCTGAAACTCTGGAAATTATAGAACTTCTAGCATAATGTTTGGAACGAATATTTTGGAAGTTTTCAACATTTTTCAATGTTTGTTCGAGCTTTCCATTTACTCGCATGGAACTGTACAAGGGTTCAGTTGCAGCATCAGCGGAAAAAACTATTGTTGAAGCATTTGATTGAAGAATAGCGTGACATTTTTCTTCAGTTAGTCTTGATGCATTTGTGTTTATCTTCAAGCCAATGAATTTGTCTCTCATATATTCCATCAACTCATTAAACTTCGGATGAATTGTAGGTTCACCTCTTGAAGCTAAAGTTACAAACTCTACATTGCCCTCTGCCTGATCAATGATGTTCTTGAATAAATCAAAATCCATAAAACCCATATGCCCATTAATCTTTTTGGTAAGTTCGTCATCTGTTTGATAGCAGAAAACACATCTAAAATTACAAATCGAAGAAGGTTCAATCTGAAGGCATGGCGGATAATCATCTATCTTCTTAGTCAAAGGATAAATATCGTATCTGTAGCGATGATAAAGATAGTCAAGGATGCGTCCTTCAGGAATCTTGTTTAGTTCAGCCGCTGAGTGCGGAAGGAGTTGAAAATGTGGAATATCATGTCTCGGAGCAGAATTAAGATCATTCTTAACTTTATTTAATATGACCGATTGATGACCTTTAGGATATGGGATTTTATCAACGGCTTTTAATGCTCTTTTCGTTGCGATATCAATATCATTTTGAGTCGCTACTTTGGAAACAAAACTGTTAGATTTTTGGTATGCTACCATATTGTTTAAAATTTATGATATTTTTAAGGTATACTTTGGACAGATTTCTTGCATGATTTATAGATGTTTTCACGTAATCGCATTACCACCGAAATCATATGCTATTTGTTTTTTAGGCTTTGTAAATTTTTCTTTTGTCATATGAATATATAGCTATTTGTTTGATAGGGAAGAGAATTCCTCTCGCCAAATTTGCTCCCAACCATCTTCCAATCTTGCATATTTTTCTCTGAAATTTGAAACATTGCTCTGTACATCATCTGATTGCCACCATTTTTCAGGATTTTCAGAAACTTCAATAACCTTATCTGCTGCAGAATGAGGACAATGATGTAATATGCCCAATCGTTCAAAACTTTTAATATATGGAGACACTGAATCTCTGAATTTGTTAATTTCAGGGTCGTAAAAACAAATAACGGGAAGGTTGGCAGCGATTGATTCCAACCAACTTGTACCCAAATAATTACAGACATGAAGTTGATATTTACCATCATCCATAGACTTTTCATCAATTTCAACATCTGCATCACTTAAGCGTTTTCTTATATTCCATCCATAGTCATGAGGATAATGAGAAATTTCAATCTTTAGATTTTGTACCTTTTGAGCAAATTGAATTAGTTGGTGCAAATAGTTATTCATTCGATTTCCGAATGGATAGTTATCAAGCTTGTAAAAGTATTTGGGGTACAAGACATATTTAAAAAGAATACAATTTGATCTATAGTTTGTGCTGGCATGAATCGCGGGTGCATTTGGTAAAGGTTTAGTTTTTTTGTCTTCCGTCCATCCCCAAGTGTAGAAAATATTACTAACCTTTCTTTCATAAGTCTCAGAATTGCAGTAGGAGTCGATTCCGTATCCGCCACCGTGTTGATTGCACAGAACTTTTACTTCAGGATTTCGTGCTGTAAGAAACTTAAAACCCAAGTTATTATGGATCGATGTCGAGCTGAAAATATATTTCGTATTAATCGGTTTGGCACTTTCATACAAGGTTTTAAAGCCTTCTAGAAAGCAAACGGGGATGTACCTCCTTATCATCACCCTTAAAATATTACTTAGGCTAGAGTTTTCCAGAGATTGATTTCCAATTCTCCATTTCCAATTTAGCTTAACTTTATTTTTAATGCCTTCCTTAAGGCAAAGGTGCCCTGCAAATGGCTTAAATTGGAGTTCTTTTGTTTCTAGATGTGAGCGGTAATCTAAATCTTTAACTGATTGTTTTAAGTTAATGTAAGCACCATGCAATTGAATCGGATAATCGCCATTTTGAAAAGTAAAGCTTCTTAGGACATGGTCGCTATATTCTGGTGACATATTTTCATGAGCGAGACTTGCTCCTAATTTGAGGAGTGCGATATCATGACATACTTTTGAATTTATCCTTTTTGAAGTGCCAAGTTTTATGATATCTATAATACTTGAGGGCACCCAAGGAATACATTTGTCAGGATCAACTGAATATTCTGGGCAATTATGGAAGCGTTCATAAATAATTTGGATGAAATTAATAAGCCAATTACCAAGAAGTTTTTCGTATTGAAGTTGGTTCCAATTAAGTTTGTGAAAAGTGTTTAGATCTTCGCACAATTCATTAATTATAAAAGAATATAAATCCTCAGTTTTACCTTTAATCGAATTAACTGAATCCATGAGTAGGCATTTAATCGAAAAAAATGTGATTTGTATGGATAATGATAGAAAAAACTAGCTTTAAATCATCAACAATATGGTAGGTTCAGTATTTCAACAGCGACATTTAACAGAAACATAAACTTATGTATGAAAATTCAGAAAAGACTCTGAGAGAGTATTTCATATATTAAAAAATTTTCTCATGTTACTCTTTACAAAGAACCATGTAATTTGTCCCTAGTCCGTTATATCCTTTGAATAAACGCTTTGTAACAGGATGCAAATCCACGAGCTGTTCATTTTGAGAAGCCTTTAGGATTAGATCTAAAACACCTGTAAGTTCCTTATTCAAATCTTCTGTGTAAGAAGATATGTGATCATGAAAAACTTCCATAGAATTGTTTACTTTCAGTTCTATGTCTGCGAGGGTTGATTTGATATTATCAATATTTTCTTTGCTAATATCTTCGTTTTGTAAAACTTCGTTAAGGTGAACAATTAATTTTTCGGTTTCTTTATCTAAAGTTGGCAATTTTTCGCTAATAGAATCGAAAACATCTTCGTCTTCCTGAAGGGTATACATCCATCTTAGCTTCAAAAATGATGACCAGCTTTTGAAAATTTTAAATTTAGTAGGATTGTTATCCTTGTATGGAGAATTGATTGTAAATGGATATTCCAGGTTGGGCCAATATGAATATAGATCGACATTTTCCTCGTTAACCCACTTAATCATTTCGTTTAGGTCAATTCCTAAGTAATGAGGATTTACCAAGTAGTCGTTAATTACGGATGCTGCAGTTCTACCTCCCCTTTGAACGGATCGCTCTATATGTTCGCCAAATAAAGAGATAGCCATTTTATGTATGTTTTTTTCATCCATTTCATTGCTTTCAGAACATGTTTTGATTATGGATCGGTGCAATAACCGTTGAATTAGTCCAAATGAATCAATGTAGCCGAGGATGATAAATCCTCCTGGTTTGCATGCTTCTATCATTCTTTTAAACATTAATCTTTGATCCTTTACATGTGCAATAACTCCCATGCTTATGACAATGTCATACGAGGAAGGGCTGAATTTGAAGTTATGGACATCCCCGATGCTAAAAGAGAGTTTACCATTGTTTGAACTTGATATCTCACTTGCAAGAGACTTTGCCCGTTCTATCGAATCAGGATTAAAGTCAAACCCTTCAACATCGGCACCCCAGTTTGCCAAAACTAAATCTACTTCACCGGTACCGCAACCGAAGTCCAGCACCTTCTTGTTGTTTATTAATTGAGGGGGAAATTTAAGAACCTTGTAAAATAAGTTAAATATCTTCTTGGTATAGTTATCCAAACTAAAATCACTCTCTACCTCAATCCTTGAAGGGCTGACCTTTTGAAAGGCATCAAGAACTTCGGAAGCAATATTATCTTTGTTCTTATATGAAAAAATCTTGGGCGTGTTCATAATAAATTCTTTTTACAAATCTTTTCACTATATTTTCGAACACCAAAGAATCGAACATAAAACTCGTGGTTGTAATTATTTGAGACTCTAGTTGAATCAAAAAAATTGTAATTTTCCTTGATTATCGATTTGTAGCGAAATTGAAAATATTTTTCATAAAATTTCAATATAGACTCAGGATTAGGGAAAATACTCTTGCCATAATAATCTTCCAAGTCGGGAAATGATTGCATTGTGTAAAGCATTCCATCTGGCTTGAGCAAAGACAAGATGTTCTCTATGAAAATCTCGGTATCATCAATTACATACCACAAAATATCCTTGAGGTAAATAAAGTCGTATTTCTTTTGGGGTTGGCTTGTTTTGCAAAGCATATCTTTACAGAAAAAGTTAATTCTATCATATTTTTCTCTAGCTTTTTTAATTGCATGCTCCGAGACATCGCATCCTGACACTGTTGATACAGACAATTCCTTTCTTAGCCGATCGGTGACACAACCCATTCCACAACCAATGTCGAGCACATTAAGCTTTGATACTGGAAGATACTTTTTTAAGATTATTAAATCGAAATCCACTGCCAGTGAAAAGGCAGTTTTATCTTGGTTCCATGGAACTTCTTTGCTCTCTTTGTACATTGCGTCAAATTCACCAACTAGAAATCCATCTTTAAATACATAATCTTTGTAAGATTTAGGCACTAGGTGAATAACCTTTTTTTACTGACTGTAGTGTTGAGCCAAAGCAGTCGCTGATGGCATTTCTAATGAACTTTTAGAATCAAATAATTTGACAGCAATAATCCATCCAATCCGCTTTTGGTCAGAACATCAAAAGCATCATTAGGAGTATTAACTATGGGATAACCATGCAGATTAAAACTTGTATTTAAAATAGCTCCACAACCAGTATGTTCTTCAAAAGCCTTAATCAAATCGTAAATGCAGGGATTTACATCTCTGGTGAGAATTTGTGGGCGAGCGGTTTTATCGGCTGGATGGCAAGCTGCAATCATCGAATCGAAGCCCTCTGAAGTCGTTTCGAATCCAATAGTCATGTGAGGAGAATGAATACCTTTTGGGTTAATTAAGTAACGCTCTACATAAGAATCTAAAACAATTGGAGCAAATGGCATCCAAAAATCCCTATTTTTGATCATAGCGTTGATCTTGTCTTTTATGCGAAGTTCCCTTGGGTCAGCTAAAATAGATCTATTACCAAGAGCCCTTGCACCAAATTCCATTCTACCTGCACACCTTGCTATCACTTTACCTTGAGCTAAAAGCTCTGCAGTTTCTTGATGTGAAGGTTGTTCAATTATTTTAAATTCAGTATTATTTTGTATTCTCGATATTACATTATTTTCATCTTTTTTTGTAGCTTTGGGACCGAGATAAAGGCTGTCTGGAAATGATACCTCTTTTGCATCCCAAGAATTACCATTTTTTGGAGTTAAATCCTCTGCCAAACATATTGCACTACCGATCGCTAGGGATTCGTCACTAGATGAACCACCAATAAATAAATCATCAACACAGTCCATTTCTGCGACTTTTCCCATAGCTTTAATATTCATAGCAACTCCTCCGCTAATGACTATTTTTTTTATTCCAGATTTTTCGACAGCATTTTTCACCCATTTGCACAGCAAGTTTTCGGTCCAGCTTTGTAATGCGAAAGCAATGCTGTCAAAACGCATTCCATCTAATCGCTCTTTAAACCAAAAATAACTGTCAGTAGGTTTTACTTTCCATTGAAATTCTAGGCCGTCGACACAAAGAGTACTATTAAACAATTCTATCGCTTTTTTCGAATATTTTTCTTTGCCATAAGGAGCTAACCCCATCACCTTGAACTCATGCTCATTTGGCTTCATCCCAAGCAACAATGTTATGTATCGGTAAATTCTCCCAATGTTGCATTGGTCGGTCTCAAAAAAACGCACATATTTACCATGGGCGTCGATTGTTCCTGCAGTTGCGTTAAGCCCATCTCCCCAACCGTCAACTGTTAGAGCTAATATTGGTTCTCCACGAAAGGGAGACGCGTAGTAAGAATAAGCTGCATGACCGCGATGATGTTCGATAACTTCAACTTTATTAACATCAATGTCTAGAAATTTTGCAAGAAGGGGTTTTCTGTCTTTATGAAATTGTGATTCGTCTTTGGATAAATAATTCTTCTTCAGGTATTCACTGGGATATTGATCAAAATCTAAACGGTCTTTGAAAATCTCAATTTGGTTTTTGGAATCTTGCGGATTACCGTAAAATAATGGCCACCATCTTTCCTTTTGCTCTTTTATGTAATCATCAACCGACCACTCCCATTTTTTTGATATCGTATCTCCAATTCCTTGTCCGTAGAAGGAAGCAAGTGCAACCTTATCAATTTCATTAATGCTGATTCCTGCAGATTTGAGGCAAAATTTGATAGCCTCACTTGGTATTACTCCATCATTTTTTTGTCGGCTAAAACGCTCTTCGCTTACTGCTGCGATAACTTTGCCTTCGTCGTAAAGTGAAACGGTTGAAGGGAGCCCCCAATAGATTCCAAGTATTTTCATGCGGGTTTTCCTAATTCGAAAGCAATGTAGCAATCATTGTGTAATTTAAAGTATTGATTCGAAAAAAATAGATAAAATATAACAAGCATGGGGTAAGTTAATAACATCAAGATAATCTTTAAAATTGTTCGATATGAGGCAGAATAAGAATTAAAGAAGGATATCATTTTTTTGAGAAAAGGTCTGCTTTGAATGTCGTATGCTACCCAAGCAATTGAACTTAATCCTTGATGTCTTGAAAGTGTGATTAGCCCTAATCTAGAAAATAATTGTTCCCATTCTTGAGTTGATTTTGAGTAAACGCCGATCTCATCTGCTCTACCATTGTCGAGTTGGGAAAAGTAACTACCCGCTCTTCCTGGCAATAATTTACTTAATCTGTAACAAATGAAATATTTTTGAACATGCTCTGTATACAGAAGTATATATAACTTTCCTCCAGGTGCTAAGACTCTAAAAGCCTCTTTTAATGAAGTTTCATGATTTAGCATTCCGTGTGCCGTGTAATAAAATATATTATCGCACTGACTATCAGCTAATGGTAATTTTTCATAAAAACTTCTTACAGAATTTTCGGAAAAACCAATTTCTTTGACTTTGACGATGTGACTTTCTTTTGCGTCAATACTCAAGACTACTTTAGGGAAACGAAGTATTTTGTTTGATCGAAAAGTAGATTGGTGAGTGTCAAAAATATCTTCCTTTGTTAGGTCAACAGATAAATATCTGTCAAAAGATAATGGAAATTTACCGCCATGCATAATATAGCTAAATACACCATCACCAGAACCAATTTCAGTAAATTTTCCATTCCAATCGAATTTCAATAGAAGGGAAGAAGTAAGTGTGTCATTCAAAGCGTCGAATGGTTTTAAGAAATACAAGCTTTGATAACGCCACAAACGAGAACATGTTGAAAAAAAGCTCATTCAACTAATGTTGATTGAAATTTCTCGCATTAGATATGAGATTCTAAAAACATGCTTATCGAAAAACATATTTATTTCTCTTTGTATCCAACAATGAAATTTGAAGGCACTCCGTTGTAGCCTTTGAAAAGAATATCAAATTTGTCTACAACATAAGAGACTTCTTGAACATTGCCTCGTTCGCAGGCGTCAATCAAAGCCAAAACTTCCTTACTAAAAACTTCGATTTTATCAATTAAATTTTGGTGTCTCATGTTGGATAGCTTTTTATAAGATTCAAAATAATTTATGAATTTTTCTTTACACGGATTGATATTAGCTCCGTATACATAGTCGTCTAATTTGTGATATTTAATCAATTCATCAAAATTTTTATTCACAGTATGAATTTCTGAATTTAGATCTTCAAAGAGTATTTCATCATCGTTGCTAGCAATCATAAAATATAATTCCGAAAATGCTCTTAATTGTGGATATTTGCTAATGAGCTCACCACCACCATTCTTGTGAATACCGTTGATCAAATTTTCAATCTCAATTGATGGGTACGAAGAATAGTAGGTAATATTTGATTCTTTAAACCAATCTAGCACATCAATTAGGCCTATTGCTTTATGCTTCGGGTTAGTGTAAAAGTCATGAACAATTTGTTCGATACTTCGCCCTCCATGCATCGAAGCTCTTTCAAGCGTATTTTTAAATAATATAGGGGAGTATTCTAAGATCAATGAATAGTCACCCTTGGTTAGGATATCTAGGATCAATCTATGTAAGCTTCTTTGTAACATGGAGGAATCAAAGCCTAATTGAAGCATGACAAATCCATTAGGCTTAAGCTTATCTACGAGAATTTTAAAGCCCAAGTATGGATCATCAGTGTGGTGTAAAACACCTTCAGAAACGACTATATCGTATTTTTTTTCAGTTTTAAAATCAAAAATCGACCCTTCAAAAATCTCGTTTAAATTATGTTCTAAATTTAAACTTTTGAAGTATTTTTTTATTCTTTCAACTGAAATAGGATTTATTTCTACTAAGTCAACTTGAGCCCCCCACTTAGCGTAACAAATATCTTGTTCTCCGGTTCCCGCACCAAAGTCTAATAAAGTAGCATTATTAAAGACCTTGGTGGGCAAATTTAGTTTGTATTGAAATAAGGAATGTCTTTTGGAGAGATGGTTATAAAAATTCTCAGAATTAAGATCAATAAATGATGGGCTTGAAATGGTGTAGTTATCTAAAACTGCCTTCTCAGTTTTTCTAACTTTAGTTTCGTGATTCATTTTTGATTTTTTTATGGATTGGTAAAGGTGTAGTGAAGATTATGAAATTACATTATAATCTTCATCTTTATGTAAGAATCTATAACTAAGTGCCTATGACTTGTGCCCTGTTAATATATTGCATTACCTCTACTTTCCTGCCGTTAACAGAAACTTCTTCTCCGAGTTCCATTTTTCTAGGATAATAACATCTGGCACAAGGTGATAGTTCTTTGAATCCATTGACTTTTTTGTGTTGTGTTCTCTTTTTATTTAAAGATTCTCCGTGCCAAATTTCATGGATGGTTTGTACATTCGCGTCACCGACAGGTTCATCGATGAAATCGTCGCTACTACACATCGATACTTTTCCATTTGCACCTATTACTAACCTTTGATAATGCTGAGGACAGTAAAAGTTATCTTCATACACGATGTCGCTATCTTTGTGCAAGTAGTCTATCAGCGGGTTGAAAGCGATTAAATCGACATAAGGTGAAAAGGTGTTATAGTATCCTTCGGGATCCTCTTTGATGGCAGGCCATATTCCTTGAATTTTGATTACCGGTTTGATAAGTTTGTTGTCATCTTTGTATTTTTTGATGTCTTTTACCTTTTGTAGAGTTTCATCAAACTTAAGTGGGCGTCGAATTTTGTTATATGTCTCTCCCATCCCATCTATAGAGATTGTGATCCAATCGGCTCCGGCATCAGTCATTTTTTTGAAAAAATCTAGCTTTAGCTTCGTACCATTGGTAAGAAAGCATATTTCAGGAATCCCCCTTTCTTTCGCATATGCTATAATCTCAATAAATTTAGGATGAAGTGTAGGCTCACCAATCCAACTCAATCTAAGTGAATATATTTTTCCTGCTACCTGATCAATGATGTGTTTAGCTAAATCCACATTCATAACACCCATTTTAAAAGGGATAATTCTTTTTTGATGGTATTCGTCGGTTACGGTAGGGCACATAGGGCATTTTAAATTGCATCTCGAAAGTAATTCCAGGTCGACTAGCAGAGGATAATCCCTCACAACAGACTTAGCAGGAAGTTCGTTCCACAATCTTCTGTATTCTTTATAATCGTTTTCCCAACCGTAGCTCATTAACTTGTGGAAACGATCAATTCTTTCTTGTGGCTCGAATTCGTATTGTCCCTTATTGACAGGTGTTTTTGTACTTTCGGTCTTACTCACTTTTCAAATACTGTACATTTTTGATAAGAGATTCAATTTCATTCTTTAAAACATCAAAATAGGTATCATCAACATCCTGGTTAACCCAGAAGTTAATAATTCTATCACCAATGTCGTCACTTGATTTTGTGAAACGACATCCATTCCTGCTTGATTCAAAGAAAATATCAACCGAGGGAAACCAACTGCTTATTTTTATATTTTTTTTTAATAGGCTCTTGAAAATATAGTCACGGTTAATTGGATCTACAAAAATGTTAAATCTCCAAGGAACGGATCCTTCAGAGTATTGAAAGCAATAAAATATATCCCGATATTCTTCTCTAGAGAAAAAATTGAATAGAAAAAGTGAATTTTTTTTACGTCTGGATATGTTTTCATGTATCAGATCAATCTCTCTTTTTAAATTTTGAGCGTAATCTTCTTTAAACTTGTAAAAAAAGGAATTCCTAGATTTTAAAGCAATTGATTTAAACTCAGTCGCAAATTTATGAATTCCAATGGGGTATTGCTCATTATAAATCTTTGTATGTAAATCGCTCAAAGCTCTAATTTTATCTCCATGAAAAGAATAGTCATCAAGCTTTTCTGCATGTTTCCTTATAGTTGCGTGAATCTCTTTATCTTTAGTTAGAATTGCACCCCCATGCCCGATATCGATTATTTTGCCGGTGGAGAAACTGACAATCGACAAATCACCAAAACTGCCTACCGGTAAACCTTGTGTAAACCCTCCCTGTGCAACGCAGAAATCCTCGATCAGAAAGACTCCCTTAATTTTACAAATTTGACTGATTTCGCTTATATTGCAGACGGAACCATAGGCATGTACGGCGATTACCGCCGATACTTCATTTATGTATTTTTCTAATTCTTTTATATCAATACCCATGTCTGTCGGATCAATATCAAGATAAAGCGGTTCGTTTCCTGAAAGTAGAACTGCAAGTGGAATGTTGAAACATACATTGTTTGGTATTGCGACTTTAGAGCCTTTTTTAATCCCTGCTGACTCTAAACCTAAAATAATTCCACTTGTAGCGTTGCCTGTAAGGCAACAATAATCTTGCTTGTGAATTTCACACAATAGATCTTCTATTTTATGAATAATCATTATTGAAAATTATTTGTTGGGACAGTAAGACAGTTCATAATAAGG
>Ga0209223_10001781_pt1 | contig 22897 bp, 18 predicted proteins | sample COG_06_FD_184750 | JGI IMG/M metagenome (GOLD analysis project Ga0209223, IMG submission 184750) | Pelagic Microbial community sample from North Sea - COGITO 998_met_06 (SPAdes) (version 2) | ecosystem: Environmental > Aquatic > Marine > Neritic zone/Coastal water | place: Helgoland, sampling...
TTAATCAAAACTTTACTAATGTGCATGCTATTAACTTTTTTAAGTTCAAGAAATTTATACATCAACTCAATATCGGCTGAGTTGCCTATTTTTGTATTATAGCAGCCAAATTTATTATGGATTCTTTTTTTAACAAAAAAAGATGGGTGAGGAGGAGACCATCCTTTTTCAAATAGGTTTTGTCTAAATTGATTGCTCCTCCAATATCTTATTATCTTATTAAGATTATTTTTACTCACGTATAGTAAGTCTCCATAAACTATATCTATTTTTTTTTCTTCAAATATTTCTATAACTCTTAACAATGTTTGATTGTCATAATAAATATCGTCAGAATGTAAAATAGAAATTATCTCTCCTTCAGCTAACTTTATACCTTTATTAATTGCATGATAAATTCCACTATCTTTTTCTGTAATAATTTTGATATTTTTGTGACTACTTTTTTTTATTAAATTTACAGTTTGATCGTCAGAATTATTATCAATAAAAATATGTTCTAAATTTTTATATTTTTGTTTTTTTACAGAAGATATATTTGCTAATATTGTCTTAGCACTATTAAAAGTAGGAGTTATGATTGTTATTTTTTTTTTCAATTTTAGCTATTGTTTAGAAATATTAAAAAATTAATACTTTTTTAATAAAGTATTAATTTTCATAAATTAGTATTCACATGTATAATTTAATGATTGCATCTAATATTACCTAAAACATATAAGATATTTCTAAACATAAGAGAAGATTATTCTTAGAAATCATAAAAATAATTAGAAAATAACTCAAGTATATTAAATTTTTCTATCTTTAATATTATCTGGCTTTCCAAAATACCTTGCAAAAAATATTCGATTAATTAGTAAAGTTTGTTTCAATCCTACGGTATATAATAAACGTTAAATGTCTTTTTTTATAAAAATCTTTTTTATTAACAATAATCCTAAAATTGTTAGTAAAAATGAGGTTAATAATAAGTAAGTGTTCTGAGGCATATACCCAAAATGAATTAACCTATATGCCAATACTTGCGATAATACAGAGCACAATACTAAATTGTTGAAAAACAAAAAAATAAATCTTTCAATGGTTAAAATTATAATAGAAATAATAAAAACCAATATAAAAACAAAAAATTTAGACCCCGTATAATATAGAAATGCCAATATTCCAGGGGTGGTGATACCGTATTCAATACTTATTGTTGTATTTTTTGTTCTTTGTTGGATTTTTCGTTCGTAGAATGGATACTTAGTTTTATTAAATCTATCTTTAAAAGATTCAATAAAAAGATCATAACTCTTAAGTTCATAACTTTCTACAGCAACTAACGCATCAATACCCACCCAACGCGTCGTAGAAAGACTTAAAAATTCACTAAAAGCTTTTTGGTGGGTGTTATATTGTTTAACAATACTTATGTCTGTTCGTTCGTCATTTTGTTTTGTATGCTCAGAATCTAATTTAACAAAAAAAATATTTGCCCTTAGATAATTAACACTTATTACACTAACATAGAAAAAAATTAAAATACTAAATAAATAAATTAAAAAAAATTTTAAATTTAGATTAAGTTTAAAAATTTTATTTGACTTATATAGTCCTATAAAAATTGCAAAAAGATTAAAAATCATTCCTCTACTCAAAAAAGATATACTTGTTAGGAAAGTTTCTATTATTGAAATTAATGAAAAAAAGTAAACCCTTAACTTGTTTTTAAATGTAAAGGCAAAAGAAAACGCAACAAATGAACTAAATCCAAATAATAATAACCATTTATATATTGCAGAAATTAAAAAATGTACTTTGAAAGTTGCTAATATACCTCTTTGATAAATACCAAGAAAAAAATTAGAAAACACTATTATAAAAAAGATAATAATAAAAATTATAAAAAAAATTAATAGAGTTTTAATATTGACAAAACTTTCAATATTTTTTTTTAACTCTTTATAGCTATAAAAATTATATAAAAATTTATTTTTAACCAAACAAGCTAGTAAAAAACCTGTAATACCATAGATAGCTACCATCAATGTATTATCTAAAATATAAATTTTTTTATCATAAGCAAATAAATCAAAATAACCTGCTCCTTCTCTAAAATGATAATTATCAAAAACTATAATTATAAAAGTTTTATACCAAAACCCTAGCCATAATAAGCCGCCAAAAAAAATTTCAAAGAAATATGCTTTTTTTGAAAAAACAAATAAAAATATAAAACTTGATACTAACCCAAACAAAAAAATATTTATCTTATTTCCATTATAAAAATAAGTTGTTGATGTTATGCTCATTAAAAGAAGAATATAAAAAAATATTCTTAAACATTTTAATATAGGTATATTATCTTTTAATAAATGTGACATTAGATTTAAATTTTAAAAAAATTCCATAAATTATTAAACTTATTATTGAAGCAAAAAAGAATGTGAGCGAAACGTAATAAATAGAATTAAATAGATATAAAACTGGCAATAATACTGTAATTGAACTTCCATAAACTGTATCAAGCCAGAATGTTTTATCTCTTGATAGGAAATTATTTTGAATACTTATCTGTCTCAGATACATGGCATAAGTCATTAAAAAAGAGCCTAAAATTGAAAAAGATAATGTGTGCAACACAAAACTATCCCTAGGTAAAAATAAAGGTTTATTTAAACTAAGATTAGTAAATGATAAAATGGTATTACATAAAGTCAGAAAAAATAATACACTTATAACTATCTTTAAATTCTTATTTAATTTTGTTTTTAATTTTACAAATGTTGGGCCTATGGACGAATTAAAAATAGTTGCTGGAAAAGATCCAACAGAAAAACAGGCAAAAATTATTGCTGCTATTTCTTTGGAGTAAAAACTAAATATTAGATACCTCCATACAAAACTACTAAAAATTATTGAAAATGAAGAAAAGAATGCAACAGAGCGGATATTGGCTAATATGATTTTGTAAATATTTTTTTTGTGAAATTTCCATAAGATCGTTTTATTTTCTATATAAAATATCGTTATTAAAATAAATAAATAAATCATTAGAGCAATTTTTAAATAATTCAAATTTAAAAAAAATATCACAAAGATAAAAATTAAAATAGATATAGAATTAAAAATATTTACAAAAAATATTTTTAATGTTTTTTTATTTATCTCATAAGAAGTTAGAACTAATTCTAACATCCATTGCATCAAAATTATGGATGAAATAATTTGTAAAATATAATTACTATCATAGCTATTGGTCAAATTATTTACTATATCTGCAGCAAAAGCTATGACTATAAAAATAAAAACCAATATAAATCTAAATAAAATACTGTTAGTTAAAAAAGTTGAATCATTTTTTGCTATTGCCTGAGTTCTTATATTGTTTGAAAAAATTTGAGTCATTGTTAACCAAAGACTATTAACCAAAGCTATTTCTGCGGCTATAATGGAATTTCCTGATAAAACTAAAGTAATCATTAAAAAAGTAGGGATCATCAAATTTAAAATAAATGCTAAAGATATGTTTAAAATTGAATACTTTTTAATATAATTCGAAGTATAATATAGAAAATTGAATTCTCTAAGTACAATTTTCTTTTGAACGGGTTTATATATTTCTAAATATTTTTTTCCTACAGTATTTATAGAAAAATTTTTTTCTATAAATCCTTTAAGTTTTTTTCCTTTTTTAATCCTATCTTGTAAAGACCATTTACTTACTTCAATTATTTTTTTTGAAATATCTATTATGTTGGGCTTTACAGATACTCCCTCATTCATTGAAAATTGATCTATTTTTATATCTTCACTAACTATACTTGGTAATTCCATACTGGCAGATTCTAAAACAGATAAACTTAAAACTTCACTTTTGGAAAGTAAGATATTTGACCACGATGTTTTTAAAATTTTTTGTTTTTCATTAAAAAAAACAGGATCCTTTATTTCAATATTCTTATTATTTTTAATTAAATCTTTAAGTAATAATAAATATTGATGTTCATCTTCTATGCCATATATATGTAATTTCCACTCATTATCTAAATTTGATACCTTAAATGCTTCAATCATTAATTCTAAATTTTTAATCGGGTGTATACGTCCAAAAAAAACAAATGTTTTATTCTTTTTAATAAACTTATTACTTTTATCAATAAGTGGAATGGGATTGGGTATAAAATATAATATAGAATTAGAAAAATATTTTTTTATAGATTTGGTTTCTTTACCTGTAATTGAAACAAATCTTACTTTATTGTCTATAACTATTTTATAACAATAAATAAAAAATCTTTTTATAACAAAACTTAAGTAGCCTTTATTTTTTAATGCAGCATCCAGTAACATGCCATGAGGATGTATATAAAAAGTTTTGTTATTTACAATACAATGAAAAATAGTTACAAAGTTTATCCATCTCCACAAGCCATGAACATGTACTACATCTTTATCTTTTATAATTTCAGAAATAATATCATTAATTGAAAAAAAATTGCTTAATAAGGGTAAATTAATTATTTTAACGTTTTTAGATTGTTTAAAAATTTCTTTTTGTATATATGTTGCTAATATAACATGTTCAACTAATATTTTATTTTCGATATAATTACATAAAAAAAAAATTAATGATGCAATACTATAGTTTTTTTTGGATAACTCCTCTGTTACATGTAATACACGTTTCATAATATATTTAGATACCATGATAAATAAAAAAATAAAATATGTTAATAAATTTTACAACGAGGGTGGATGGAATAAAAAAAATAAAAACACTCTTGATGCAATTTTATTTGAGGATTTACGTGATTGTGCAAAAAAATATGTTTCTAAATGTCGCTTAAAATTAGTCAACTATATACCTAAAAAGGGAACAAATTTATTAGATTTTGCCTCTGGTCCTATACAATATCCTGAATACTTAAAATATTCTAAAAACTTTAAATTAAGACACTGTGTAGATTTTTCAAAATTAGCTATTAAAATTGCAAAAAAAAAACTTGGAAAAAGAGGCAAATTTTATTGTAAAGATTTTTTCAAAATAAAATTTGAGAAAGACTTTTTTGATTGCATATTAAGTTTGCATACAATTTATCATATTGATAAGAATTTACAGCTCACTGCTGTTAAAAAACTTTTAAACATTTCTAAAAAAAATAGCCCAGTAATAATAGTTTATAGCAACCCAAACACTATCTTAAGCAGAATCAAAAGAATATTTACAAATAAAAAGAAGAACAAAAATAATCTTTATTTTTTTTGTCATCCAATTTCATGGTGGGACCAATTTGAAAAAAGTGCACATGTATCAATTAAACCATGGAGATCTTTTTCTTCGGATCATCAAAAAATAATCTTTCCAAATAATTACTTAGGTAAAAAACTTTTAGATTTTTTGTTTATTATGGAAGGTATATTTGAAAGCTTTTTTATAAATAATTTTCAATATTATGTTGTAATATTAAAAAAAAAATAATTAATTTTTTCTGTAAGATAAAATTAGCAAAAAATAGATTAAAATTTGAAAACCCAAACATAAATAAGTATAACCAAAATAATATCCACATATTGATGGCAAAATAATTAAAGATTGAATAATTAAATTTACAGTAATTAAATTACACTTTCTTAATAAAATATGATGTAAGTGATTTCTATCTGGTTTGAATGGATGATAACCTTTTGATATTCTGGTTATGAATAATCTAATTAAATCAATACCAGGTATGATCATGATTAAAACAATATAATCAGAATAAATATGAGCCTCTTGGTTATAAATTTTAACAAAGAAATAGCTAAATATAAAGGCTAATAAATAACTTCCATTATCACCAAGAAAAGCTTTATTCTTATGGTTTAAAAATAAAAAATTTAACAACCCAATTATAATTGGGATAAATAAAATTATAAAATAATTATTGATTACAAAAAACATACAAATAAATATTGAAAATAGACCAACCTGATAATTAATACCATCGAACATATTCATTGCATTAATAAAAAGTAAAAAACATAAAATTGTCCAAAAAATTGAAACAGGCAATGGCAAAATATATTTTGTCTCCATAAAAGTTAATCTTATTTGTTCAATCAGCAAATCATCACTAAAAATAACAATTGGAATTAAAAAGATTGTCATTATCAAAAATTTCTTGCTTGCAGAGATTTCATATTTATCATCAAAAAAACCTATTAAAAAAAACAACATGATTGACAATGAAAAAAGGATTAAATCTTGCTTATAATTAAAAATCTCTATTCTTTCTAAATAAAAACTATCAGTAAATAAAAAAATAATTACTATAAAAATATTAGATAACACAAATATTCCACCTGTTAATGGAATATTTGATTTATGTAGTTTTCTAATATTATCTGGCTTATCATGTAATTTTAATAATTTTGCAATCCTCCCATTATTAAAAAAGATTAATACATTTATAATTATTGATATAAAAAATATACTCATCATTACACTATTCTTCTTTTATACATTCTGGGAATTCTGCTAACTTAAATTTATATATATATCCATTATATATTTGTCCTCTATTATATGGATTTCTAGCCTCAAATGCTCCAACAGATTTTTTGAAATAACTTAATTCACCCACACAATTTTTAAACATTGAAAGTATTGGTTTTTGATTGGGATAACCATAGGTAAGTATAAATTCTGGTTTTTTATCAATAATTGCATTAACGAAAATTTTACTTCTTATATTTTTAAAATCTACAAACCATGTAAAATCTGTAGCAATATACTGAGATTTACCCAATGCTATAGATTTATGAAATGACATGACAACATCGTCTTTGTTGAGTTTGGTATTCGCCCATTTAAATAATGAGTAGCCGTTTGCTTTATCACTTAAAATAATATCCTTGTTTATTTTACTAAATGTTGCTGGAAATATTGTGAAAACACCATATAAGATAGCCCCAATAACAATAAAAGTCTGAAATCTACAAAAATATTCAAATATTTTTAATCGTAAAGTGTTTCCATATTTTGCACTAATTAATAAAATCCAAAACAGAGGTTCTAAAAAAATTCTTCCAATAAATTGTCCAAATATATAATTTAACATTAAGTATGAAATGATCATTAAAAAAACTATTCTCACATGTTTATTTCTAAAATTTAATAAAAAAATATAACAAAATGCTACTCCAACTGAGTTTGAAATTTGATTTAAATTTGTAGGAAATATTATTTTTAAATAATTTGTACCACCGCCATATCTGACTAAATATTGTTTAAATTCTGCTAAACCTAAAATATTTAGTGGAACAGGAGAATATAGATATTGAAAAAAATTACCTCCTAAATTTAAATATTTCCAAAAAATAATCGGCAAATAAAATATTAAGAATATTAATATGGAGGTATATAAAAAAAATTTATAACTATTATTTTTTATTGAAATGTAAAAAATATAGATAATCAAAATAAATGAGCTTAATATAAAATTAAACTTGGCGGTTACTGAAACTAATAAAATTAATAAAGATAATAAAATTTTCCATTTTTCCTCATTAGTTGTTAATTTTTTTGAATTATTAAGAAAATATAAAGAGAAAACAGCTGCTGAAGAACAAATATGAAATAGCTGGGGCTTTGCGGTAGATGAAAGAAACAATATTATTGGAGATGTAAGGGCTAAAAGAAAATAATAATATTTATTTTTATTTTCAATTTTTTTAAAGATTCCAAAAATACTTACTAGCCCTGAAAATTGAATTAAACCACCAAATTGTTCAGACCCAAAAAAAAGACCTATAGCAATTATAATTTCCCCTGATCCTGCCAATAAAGAATGAAAATGAGTTATGTCTGAAAAATATTTTCCTGAAGATAATAATTTTTTTGCTACAACAAAATGATATCCTAATGAGTCACCGTGTGTATTTGGTGACAATGATAATAAAAAAAGAGCCAACATAGTAAATAAAACTAAATATTTGTCTATTTGGCTTTTATGAAATTCTATCTTAAATAATTTAATTTTTTTTTTTAATTTATAAAAAATTTTAAATAACCCAAAAAAAAATAATGAAACACTCAATATAGGTATAAAATTTATTTTATCTGAATATAGAATTAAAGGATAACAAATTAACAATACTATGTTGGTAGAAAGAAAAATTTTTTGATATTTAATATCACTTATTTGGGTGAATATTTTATTTACAGGTTTAATTTTAAAAATTAAACTACCAATTTGATAAAGGCCTGCAACCAGAATTAATGAATAAATTACTCCAAAAAATTCAAATTTTTCTGTTAAATTAAATAAAAACATTTTAGATGACTATCTATACAATGCATAATTTCCTAGAACTAAAATATCCATTTTAGTTCTCAAAAAACAATCAAGTGCCTCTTTTGGATTGCAGACCACAGGTTCATTCTCATTAAAGGAGGTGTTTAATAACATTGGAATATTTGTAATTTTAAAAAAATCACTAATTAGGTTATAAAATTGAGGATTATAACTTTTAGATACTGTCTGAAGTCTTCCAGTTCCATCTATATGAGTTACAGCTGGAATAAAATGTTTTTTTTCATTTCTAACTTGAAAAACTTTTGACATAAAGGGCACTTTATCCTCGGTTTCAAACCAACTTTTTGTCTCTTCTTCTAATATTGATGGTGCAAAAGGTCTAAATTTTTCTCTTCTTTTAATCTTTACATTCAAGATTTCTCTTATACTAACATTTCTAGGGTCAGCTAAAATTGATCTATTTCCAAGAGCTCTTGGACCCCATTCCATTCTACCATTAAAAAAACCAACAATCTTTCCATTAGAAAGTTCTTTAGAAATGTTTAAACTTAAGTGTTCAAATTTATCAAATTTATTTATGTCTATTAAGTTCTTTTTAATTGTTTCCATATTATCATCTATGTCTTTCTTAATTGCGTCATCAGAATAGCTTGGCCCCAAATAAGGATTATCATCAAACTGTATTGAGGTATTGTTAATTTTATTGATTTGATAAGCAGCTGAACCTAGGGACCCCCCTGCATCCCCTGGTGCTGGAGGAATATATATATTATTATATTTTGTTTTTTCAAATAAAACTCCATTGGCTACTGAATTCATTCCTGATCCACCTGATATACACAAGTTTTCATTTTTATTTTTTTGATAAAGATCGTTTACAATATTAATCAATATTTCCTCAAAAAATTTTTGTGTAGATGAGGCAATATCTTTATGAAATTGAAGTAGATCGTCATTTTTTTTTCTGTGAGGTCCTAATAATTTATCTAAATCACTTGAAAAAACTTTGCCAATTTTAGGTTCACCATTTAACCAGGTCATCTCAACATTTCCTGTATGATGTAAAAAATATTTTAGATTTAATTCAAATAAATTCTTTTTATCATACCTTACTATTTTCTTTAATTGGTCAATATATTTAGGTTCTCCATAAGGAGCTAGTCCCATTACTTTATATTCGTCTCCATAATTCATAAAACCTAAATACTGCGTCATTGCAGTATAAAAAAGTCCTAGTGAGTGAGGAAATAGTACTTCATTAAATTTGGTTATCTTTTTTCCATCATAATATCCAGTGACTGTACTAACAAAGTCTCCAAAACCATCTACAGATATAAAATTTGAATTTTTCATTCCTGAAAAAAAGACTGAACTAGAAATGTGAGCCGTGTGATGGTCTATATTGTGTATTTTTGAATTAATTTTAGTTTTAAAATGATATTCAAATTCATCTTTTATGGAATTTATTTTTTTCAAATTTTGAAATCTATTCTTAATAAAATTTAGATTAAATAATTTTGTTGACGCAAATAGAGCTTTTTTAAATAATTTTTGATTAGGATTTCTATTAATAGTGATATGGTCAACTTGCTCTATTGATATCTGGGCTTTATCAAGACAAAATTTAATAGACTTGATTGGAAAACCAGCAGCATGTTTAACTCTAGTAAACCTTTCTTCTTCAGCAGCTGCTAGAATTATATTATCTTTAAATATACATGCAGCAGCATCTCCATGATAAGCATTTAATCCTAAAATATACATAGTTTAATTAATTAAATTATTTTTATACTTTATTTTGAAAATCAATTCTTGAATAAAACTTGGGAATATAAATTTTATTAAATCTTTAAGGTATTGGCTTATTTTTTTTAAGTATAACAAATATAATAAGCTTTTATTTCCTTTTTTTTTAATAATAATCAAGTTTTCGTTAAAAACCATTTGACGATTTTTATCAGCAAATCCCCCAGATTTAACTTTTGAAATTATATAATCAATTTTTTGAAATTTTTTTCTAGACAAATAACAATAATAAAAAAAATCAAAATCACTAGAAAATCTATATATTAAAGAGAAATTTCTTTTTTTTAATATATTTGATTTAACAAAAACTGACTGATGACAAAAAGGCATTAATAAAGTTTTATGCTCAAATGATTTGGAATTGACAACATATCTCAGGTTTTTGGCACTAACAAGTGTGTCTCCATAAACAATATCACAATTCTTAACATTTTCAGAAAGAAAATTATATAAAACATCTTTTTTATAGAATAAATCCCCTGCGTTCATAAATATTATCCATTTACCTGAACTCATTTTTATTCCTTTATTCATAGCGTGATAAATTCCTCTATCTTTCTCAATAACAAATTTTGAAATAGTTTTTTTTCTTTTAATAATTTCTTTTTTAGTACCATCACTACTATTTCCATCAACTACTAGAATTTCATAATTTTTATAAGTTTGTTTGTTTATAGATTTTAAAGTTTTTAAAAAATCGACTTTAGTATTTAAAGAAACAACAATTATTGAAAATATAAATTTATTCTTATTAAGCATTCTTAAACATCTTTATAAAATTGAATTGTTTCACTTGCACATTTTTCCCATGAAAATTTTTGGGATCTATTTAAACCATATTTAATTTGATTATTTAAAATTTCACCAGACGATAAAATTTTATCAAGCTTAAAACTTATATCATCAATATCATGTGGATTAAAATATTCAATCCCATTACCACCAATTTCCTGAAGGGCCCCACCATTACTAGATATTACTGGACAACTAAAAGACATAGCTTCTATAATTGGTAATCCAAAACCCTCATAAAAAGAAGGATAAACTAAGGCAGCAACATTTGAGTACAAAAAAGGTAAATTAGTTTGTTTATCATTTAGAAATAAAATGTTTTGAGAGTCCAGTTTGTTTTTTTTTATAACTTGATAGTCTAATTTACTTACTTTTTCTCCACCAAAAAAAATAATTTTAAAATTTTCTTTTAGATTTTTTGATTTAGAATAAGCTGATATTAGATTATTATAGTTTTTATAACCATGTCTACTTCCCACAAATAATAAATGATTTGGATATTTTTTTTTTAAGTTAATTGTTGATTTTTCATTTTTGAATCCTGAAGCTAAATATATAACTTGAATTTTATTTTCATTAATTGAAAAATAATTGATTAAATCTTCTTTAGTTTTATTTGAAATACATATAACTTTATCTGCTCTATTTATTGTTTCTCTTTTAATAGATGATATTTGTTTGTGATTTTTAAAAAAATTTGGATACACTTCATTTATCATGTCATACACGGTGCATATAATTTTAGCCTTAGTTTTATATTTTCTTAAAGAATAATAAGTTTCATGAATAACATCGGGTTTATAATTTTCAATAATTTTGTCTGTTAAAGTGTGATTTATAGTTTCATATAGTTTAATTCCAGCAGATGGTAAAAATTTTAAATAATTACCAATTCTATTTTTTTTTTTAATATTTTTGAAATAATAATTTTTATGAATTGGGGAATAAAACAAAAAACGATTATCAGTTTTACAAAATTCATTTGTAAGATTATAAAAATAGCTGGAGATTCCACCAAATTTCTGTTGATAAAATATTTTATAATCGTATAAGATTTTCATTTTAAGAAATTAAGTTTATATTGGTTAAAAAAAATTTTATATATAAAATTATCTGTTTTTTACAAAAATGAAAAAAATATATGTTCTAATTAACTTATCAAATGATTCTATTGAATTTTATAAAAATACAATTTCTGATTTTGCGTACGAATTAAAAAAATTGACGATCATAGATATAAGTAAATTAACCAAAAAAAAATCATTACATAAATATTTAGATAAAGAATCTAACTTAAAAGTTATCCAACCCAAAAATTTTACAGAGTTTAGGGAAATTTTAAAATTAAAAGATATTTATTTTATGTATGCAATTAATAACGGTATTGAAAACTTTTATATAAATTATCTTCTCTCTAAATATGATGTAAAAAAATTTATAATAAGCAATATTGGATATAATCCTGATAATTTTAATTATTTTAAAAAAAATATAGTTCAAAAAAGTATAATTTTTTTACACTTAAGATTAAAATATTATCTGTTTAGAGTGTTAGTTTTAGCTAAAATTTTTCCTAAAATAGATTATTTTTTTGAAGCTAGTGATTATATATATAAATCTATTACCAATGGATTTAGTTATAAACTTCAAAAAAAATCACCTCTATTAAATATTTCTTATTATAAAAAAGTTTTAAAAATTAATAGTAGATCTTATGATAATATTTATTACTCAAGATATAATGTATCTGAGAAATATATAGTTTTTATAGATGGAATGGTTTTTGATCATCAAGATAGAATTTTAAGAGAGGGGCATCTTACTGTATCACTTAGAAAACAATATTATGAATCTCTTTATAATGTTTTAAAAAATTATGAAAAAATATTTAATAAAAAAATCATAGTTTGCTTACACCCAAAAAATAATATTTCAAAAGTAAGAGGTGATTTTAAAGATTTAAAATGTATTAAATTTAAAACTGAAAAATATATTAGTGAAGCATATTTAATTTTTTTTCATGAGGGAAGCTCGGTTATTCAAGCAATTGTTCAAAATAAAAGAATTATTAACTTGTATGGAAAAATGCTTGGTGATTATTTAAATAAGAGATGCAATATTTATGCTAATTTACTTAAATTATATAGAATAGATTTGAATAATATAAATTTTGAAAAAAAAAAAAATTTATTAACAATTCTTGAAAAAGCAAAAATAAATTATATACCTTATATTTCAAAAAACATTATTAATGATCGAAATAAATCTGGCATTATTCAAGTAATAGATCATTTTAAATTAAGATAATATTTTACTTTACTGTTCAAATTTTGAACGTTATGTATATCTATTATGAAAAATATTAATGATCATTTTGAATTACTTAGAACACTAGATAAAAACCCATCTTTTTCTCAAAGAAAATTGGCAGAGGTGTTAGGATTCAGTCTTGGAAAACTTAATTATTGCCTAAATGAGCTAAAAAAAAAAGGCTTTGTAAAAGTAAAAAATTTTACAAAAAGTAAAATAAAATTGAGTTATTTGTATATATTAACCCCATCAGGATTTACTATGAAAAAAAATTTAACTTTAGATTTTATGAAAAAAAAAATTAAAGAATATGATGAATTAAAAAAAGAAATAACATCTATTACTAAGGATCCCAGATGAGTGACATCGGGCATAATAATCCACCTATAGACCCTAAAGAAACTATTCTAAAAAATATTAATAGAAAGAAACCAATACTAGACAGAAAACCACAATTTTTTAATGGAGTACCCATTCCTAGTTGGATAGAACTTAGTCTAATCGATATGTGCAATAGAGTTTGTTCATTTTGCCCTAAATCAGATGACTCTATAGCTCCAAATACTCACCAGAGAATGACTATGGCTTTAATAGATAAGTTGGTTAAAGATTTAAAAAAAATTAATTTTGAGGGTGCTTTTTGCTTGTGTGGTTATGGAGAGCCCATGCTTCATAAAGAATATATAGAGATAACAAATAAACTTGGGGAAATTGGTGGTGTTGAAATAATTACAAATGGGGATCTTGTCAATAAAAAATCACTAATGCAGTTGTATGAGTCAAAGGCTACAAAAGTTATAATTAGCCTTTATGATGGACCCGAGCAGATTATTAAATTTAAAAAATTACTGAGAGAATTAGATATTCCAGAGGAATTTGTAGTTCTAAGAGATCGTTGGTACAGCGACAAAATAGATTATGGGGTTAAATTAACTAATAGAGTTGGCACTGTTAAAGTTGGTAATCAACCCGAGGTGAAAGATTATTCAAAGACAAAATGCTTTTATACCGCTTATCAAATGTTAATAGATTGGAATGGTGACGTTTTTTTATGTCCACAAGATTGGCAAAGACGTCAAACAATGGGAAATATCATGCAAACTGAAATTTTTGACATATGGAATGGACCGGTCCTATCGAAATATAGGAGAAAATTATTAGGTGGAGTTAGAAATTTAAATCCATGTAATCAGTGTAATGCCGATGGTATGGTTTATGGAGAACAGCACTTTGGTGCCTGGGAAACAAAAAAATAACCATAAATGGCAACATCCAAATTAAGAAAAAAAATGCACCAATACACAATTTCTAATGGTAAAATGGTTGGAAACTTTGAAGAGCTATATAAAGATTTTAAAGACCCATTTCTACAAAGCGAAAAAGAGAAATTTGAAACATCAAAAAAAGCTATACTTAATTATTGTCAACTTTTACAGCATGGTAAAAAAAGAAGTCTTAAAACCTTAGAGATTGGTTGTGGATTTGGACAATTAAGTAAAGATCTTAAAAAATTAAAATTTAATGCCTATGGTACTGATATTAGCAAAACAGCTATAAAGAAAGCACAAAAAGGAAGTTTAGTTAAGTTTTATACATCTGAGTTTTTAAACTTTAAATTGTATAATAAAATTAATCCTGACATCATTATTTTAGCAGAAATAAGCTGGTATGTCTTACCAGAATTGAAAAATTTTTTACAATTTATAAAAAAAAATTTTAAAAATAAATATCTAATTCACACCCTAGCCATATATCACCCTAATAAACAACAATATGGTAGGAAATATTTTAAAAATTTAAAAGGAATACTTAAATTTTTTGATTTAGAATATGTTGAATATGGGGAAAAATGGACAAAAGAAGAAGGAAGAACATTTTTTTTAGCAAAAATTTAATAACTTGAAAAATTCAAATTTTATAATCACTCGAGCAAAAGAACAATTTTTATATAGCGGTAAGAAAAAGATATTAGATTTTTGTATGTCCAATGGAGCAATGATTTTAGGTCACTCAAATGAAATATTTAAATCATCAATTAAATATCAAATAGATAATGGCTCAAACTATTCTTGTAAAAATGTTAATAATGAAAACTTTAAAAAAGAGATAAAAAAAAGTTTTAAAGATTATGTTAACATACAATTCTGTAATTCTGGCTCTGAAGCCAATGTTAGAGCTTTAAGAGTGTTAAGGGCACTAACTGGGAAAAAAAAATTTGCGATGATAAATGGATCTTGGCATGGATCAGTAGATAATTTTATGTTTGACCTGAATAAAAAAAATGAAATAATTGGAAAAAGTGGGTCAAATTTCTATAAGGATGAAGTTCTAATGCTAGAGTATAATAATATTGAACAATCATTAAATCTACTAAAAAAAAATAGAAAAAAAATTTCAGGTTTAATAATGGAGCCAATTCAAGCTTCTTGTCCTGATGAACAATCTGAAAATTATGTTAAAACAATTTATAATTTTTGTAAAAAAAATAAGATCTATATTATTTTTGATGAAATTATTACAGGGTTGAGAAATAAAAAATTATGTGTATTTAAAAAATTAAATTTAACTCCAGACATTGTAACTTTTGCAAAAATTTTTGGTGGTGGTCTTCCTATAGGGATTTGCTGCATAAACAAAAATTTAAACAGTAAACTCAATAGTCTTAATGAAAAAGTCTTTTTTGGAGGAACTTTTTCTGGAAATCCATTCTCTTCAATTGTGGGATTAAATACATTTAAACACATAAAAAAAAATAAAGATAAAATTTTTAAGCATATTGAAATTATTTCAAACTATATAGAAGAAGAAATTAATCTATTCTGTGAAAAAAAAGATTTAAATTTTAGGATCCAGAGTTATAATTCAATTCTTAGACCAATCTTTTCTAAAAATATTATTTTAAATAAAAAACAAAGAGAAATCTTTGATCCAAGTTTGTCTAAAACAGAAAAATTAAGAAAATATCTTTTAAAAAATCAAATATTTGTTGGAAAAAATGGAGCAATTTTTATTTGCTCACAACACAATATGGATGATGCAAAAAAATTAATAAAAACTATAACTCAATATCTAAGTATTAAAAACTCTTAGATATGGCTTGGGGACATCAATATCCATATCATTATTTTTTTTTTCATTAAAAAGAAAATTAGGATTTTTTAAAAAAGGTCTTGCAAAAGCTACTAGATCAGCTTTATTTTTATTTATAATATTTTTTGCTTCTGAAATATTTTTTATATTGCCTGCAACTCTTACGAGTATTGAGCTTTTTAATTTTATCTTTTTCGCAATATTTACATTAAATTTTGAATTTACATTTAAGTTTGTTAAAGTTTTTATTCCTCCACTTGAAACACAAACATAATCAAACCCTATTTTTTTTAATTGTTTTGTTAAATAAACAGAATCTTTCACATCTATTCCTCCTTTTACCCAATCTTTACCTGTAATTCTTGCACCTAAAATAATCTTTTTATCTTTACATATTTGATAAATCTTTTTAGATATTTCTAATAGAAATCTACTTCTATTTTCTAAAACTCCTCCATAAAGATCACTTCTTTTATTAGAAATTGGTGAAAAAAATTGATGTAATAAGTATCCATGTGCCATATGAATTTCTATACAATCAAAACCTGCTTTTACAGCCATCTTAGTAGAATCTAAAAAATTTTTTTTTAAAGTTTTTAATTTAGTTTTCCCAATTTCTTTGGGTGTTGGCCACCCTGTATCCTTTTTAATTTCTGATGGAGAAATTGTTTTCCATTTATTTTTTTTTAACGGCTTATTATGTTTAATCCATGGTATCTCACTTGATCCCTTTCTTCCTGCATGAGACAACTGTATCCCTACTGGGATATCATTTAATTTTTTTAAATATTTTACAAGTTTACTCAAACTCTTCATGTGACTTTTGTTATATAAGCATAAATCTTTAGTAGTAATTCTACCATCACCACTAACTGCTGTACTTTCAATCATTATTTTTGAAAATCCTGAAATTATTGCCCTACCCAAATGCTGGTAGTGCCATTCTGTTGGTTTTCCATTTTTAGCCATATATTGGCACATAGGAGCAAGAATATAAGGATTATTTAACTTTTTATTTTTTATATTTAATTTTTTTTTTATATTTTTTTGCATACTATAAAATAATTATGTGGATGAAATACTGCTTTTGGATATGCCCAATAAGTTTCTAAAAAATATTTATTTAAAGCAAAACCGATTTTAGGTAGATGTGGCACACCATCACTATCTATCATAGAATTAAGAGGTGTTGCAAACCTAATCCATGAACCTAATTTTTTTTGTTTTATGAATATTCTTGAATACAATGCTATTTCAGGATCAATCAATTGGTAACCTTTTTTTTTTATAGATTCATAAATATCTTTTAGGAAAATTTCTTTTTTTATATTAAAATCATTTTTTAAATGAATCTTATAAAGTTTACATGGCAATGATTTATCCGTCTCTTGAAAATTTTTTTTTTTTAAAAGATAGTCTTCAATCCAAGGACTTAACATAATCTTATTTTTTTTTAATATTATTAATAGATCATTTCCATTTTTACAGGGAAAATCATCAATTTTTAAAAAAGATTTTTTTTTCATTTTAATTAATTTTTATATTTTAAATAACTCTGACAGTTTTACTTCTTCAACAAGAGATTTTTTTATATCAACAACTTGACAATCTTTGATCTCTTTGAGTTGCTCTTCGCTTGAAAGATTTGTTAATTTTCCTCTTTTATCCCTACTTTCCTTAAAATCATGATTTACATAATTCTCTAGCTTTGAATTTATACCTAGAATAATTTTTTTAAATAAATTTTGATAATTTTTATTAATAAAAAAAGCATTATTTTTTAAATTATTTACTCCCAGAAAAATAAAATTTTTCTCCTTCATTATATTAATCAATCCTTTTAAAGACACCCCCCAACAAAGATTAGAGTAATGATAATCCGTTCTATCAAAATTTTTTATATTAGGTACTGTGATCTCAAGTTCACTTCCGAATAAAGGATTATATTCTGCTACACAAATTTTTGAAAAATTTTTGGGTAACTCTTTAATAACCCAAAAGTCTAAGCCATCTATATCTATACTGAATAAATCTAAATTTTTATTAAAATAATTTTTTCTAACTATTTCATTTATATTATTTGGGCCTACAGCTTCTTTAATTACTTTTATTCTTCCCTTCCACAAATCTAAATTTTTGGACAATTTATTGACATCAATATTTTGATCTATAATAAGTCCTTGTGAATTTCTAATATGATAAAGTAACCTAGTATTTGACTCGATATAATCTTCAACCCCTATTTCAATAAATTTTGGATCTTTGATATCTAAGGTTTCCAAAACATAATCTATAATGCCATCTTCTCCATTTTGAGAAAAAATTTTCTCCTCTGCATCATTAATATTTTCAAAATTTAAATAATTTTTTCTTTTACTTATTAATATACTCTTCCCAATAAGTGCTTTAATTTCTATATCATTTTTTATTCTTGTGCTTTTGTTAAATAAATTTAAAAATTTTGAAATCATTTTAGTTTATATCTATAAATCTTTTAATAATTAAATCATATATTTTATAACATTGATTTAAAGACTCTTTTTTGTGTTTAGTGTTTATTATTCTCATATCTTTGTAACTTTCAAAAAAATTTATTTATTTTATCTATTTTAAATAATTTATTTGTTTACTCATTTTAATTTATTAATATCGTACATTGCATAATTAGAGCTGCCTATAAATTTCAAATATTTTTTATAAATATTCGTCTGTTCTACCTCTTTTATATTTCTTAACTTTTTAAAAATTTTTTCAAGAAATCTATATTCAAAATTTTTTTGAAATCCGACCAACTCAGAAGGATGAAAATCAGGTTCAGTATCAAAAAAATCATTTTCATTTTTATCTACAGAATTGATTAAAAAAAATAAAACCAAAGATTTATCTATTTGATTTTGATTCAAAGTGGGTATCTTATCAATATTTTCCAAAAATTTTGCATATTCATCATAATTTTTTGCTTCATTAGAAGTTTCACAATAGCTAAAAGGACTGTTGTTACAAGAAACTGATGGAATACCATAGCAAGCATATTCTACACCTACAGTTCCATGTCCAGTGACAATACAACTGGCATTTTGTTTTATAAAGGTTGGACTTAAATTTTCAGGATAAGGTATAATATTATTGTACTTTAAATTGGGAATCTCTTCTATGGCTTTTATTGTTATATCTTTAATAGATTTTGTTGAATATTCTGTGGGATGTTTTTTTACTAATACATTTATATTTTTATTTTGAGACAGAAGATGTAAAGTTTTTTTTAACCAAATTAAATTATCTATAAACAACTTTCTCCTAATTTCGAATACCCCATCATATACATTGTGAGAGAATACAACTACCAATTTTTTTTTTTCATCTAATTCGTATTTTTTATAAAACTCATCTTTGGATAGATTAAAATGTTTGTTAGAAAAAACATGTCTTGCATCTAAGAGTTCATTTTTATGAAACTTAAATAGGAATTTATTATCTAAAATATCCTTTGCCTTTTTAATAAAATTTTCTTTTTTTGAAAAGGCATATAAATAAAATCTTTTATTAATATATGCTCTTGGAATTGATCTTTGACTAAATCTCTTAAATTTTCTAATTGATGAAGCATTTCCGGGACCAAAAAAAAAATAACATGTACAATTTCTCTTTAGAAAATATTGAAATAAATTAGCTCTCGGTATAAATTGGTTTTCCTTTCCAGCAAAACAATTAATTTTCTTATGATCAAAAATATAATTTAATTTAATAGAAACTATCAAGCTTTTTAAAATATAAAATTTAAATTGTTTCAGATTATCTACTGTACCAGATAAATTAAATCTCAAACAACTATCGTAAGCAATATTAGAAATTTCAATATCATTATAATTATAACTCAAATCATTAATTGATTTTATTTTGTAAATTTTACTAAACTCTTTCAGTATGATCTTGAATTTTTTAATACTTATAAAAAGTGAAAAAAAAAAAGAATTTAAATAAACAATATTATTAATTTCAAAAGATTTATAAAAAATTTTTTTTATAAATGAAAAATTTTCATCCAATACTATTATTGGTAATTTTTTTATTCTTTGTATTTTTTTTGCATGTGTTAATAATGCATAACAATAAAGACTGCTATTATCATATACATCAGTAACAATGTAGTTATCATTTGATTTAAATTTAGATTTATATTTCCATAGGTTGTTAATAAATTTTAAATCCTTATTAAATTTTTGATTAAATTTAAAATAATCTATACCAGAAATAAAAAAAACTTTTACGCTTTGAAATAGACTTGCAAGAATTATAAACATCAAATATTTGATTAAAGTTAGTATTTTCATATTTTATAATTTTACATAATTTTTTATGACTTTAATTATTTTATTTTGATCTTTGCTACCTAAATTTACAAATATAGGAATACTTACAGAATCTTTAAAATATTCTTCTGATCCAGGAAAGTGATATTCATTTTCTTTATAAATTTTGAATTTATATGTTGGAATATAATGTTGCTGAGCTGAGATATTATATTTCATAAGATATTTCATAAAATGATCTTTATTTTTTTTTAGATTATCAAATTTAATTTTTATTAAAAATAAATGAAAAGAGGGTTTAATAGCTTTAGAATATTTAGGTATGATTAAGTTAGAATTAAAATTTTCTAATTCATTGACATATTTTTTATAAATTAATTTTCTTTTCTTTAAAAATAAACTAATTTTATTTAATTGTGACAGCCCTAATGCACAGTTAATATCCGAAATTCGATAATTAAAGCCATGCTTTAAAACATCATACATCCAATATTTTTCTTTATGTCGAAATATTCCATGACTTCTGTATAATTTTATATTTTTTGCAATCTTAGTGTTTTTTGTTGTTATTACACCGCCTTCTCCAGAGGTGATTGTCTTTAATGGGTGTAAAGAAAAAGTTGAAATATCCGCATGTTTACAGGAGCCAATTTTAAATAACTTATTTTTATATTTGTATTCCGATCCTAGTGCATGGCATGCATCCTCAATTAGAAAAAAATTATACTTTTTTTTTAAATCATAAAAATTCTTGGAGTAGAGTGGATAACCCCCATGATACATTACTATAAGAGCTTTTATTTTTTTGATTTTATTTTTTTTTATACATTCTAAAATTTTATTTGGAGTAACTTGACCAGTGTACTCATCAATATCTACTAAATAAACCTTTAACTGCATGTTTTTTGCCATATTATAGGATGCTATAAAATTTACTGCTGGCATTAAAACGATGTCATCTTTTTTTAAACCGATTGACAACATTGCTAAATGAATTGCAGCAGTTCCACTACTACATACATAACTATATTTGCATTTAAAATAATTGGTTAATTTTCTCTCAAATTTTTTTACAAAAGGTCCCGTTGTAATTAAATCATTTGACAATGAGCTTAATACTAATTTTTTATCCTTCTTATCTATGAGCTGCCTCCCATAAGGTATGAATTTCATTATTTAATTTATTCTATGAATCGGTTTAAAGCATACCTTTGATTTAAGAATACTTTTTATGCTTTTTTTTGAAATATCATAAAAAATTTTATCTAAAGTTTTTAGATATTTTTTAATATTATCTTTGTTATGATAAATGCTAATATAGATCATATTTGAAGCTAAAATTTTATTTTTTAACATCTCCTGAGTTAGAAAAGTTTTTCTTTGCCCATGATTTTTACAAAATTCAAATGATGGTATAGCAATTGTTCCCATCACCTTAATCGGAATCTTGTATTTTTTTGATAAATCTAACCAAATAGATTTTATCATTTTACTATTACTTTCAATTTTTTTGAAAACTTTTAATCGCTTAAATTCTTTTATTGAAGATAGTGCAGCTGTATAGCCAATTCGTTCACCCCAAAAAGTACTGCTGATAAAAGTATTCTCAGCTTTTTTCATTATTTTTCTTTTTCCAATTACCGCATTAATTGCATATCCACTTCCTAGAGCTTTACCAAAAACTGCCATATCTGGATATACTTTAAATTTAAGATGTATACCTCCCATATTCTCTCTATAACCTGATGTACATTCATCAAAAATTAAAATTATTTTTTTTTCATTACATATTTTTCTTACTTTTTGAAGATAGTTATCTCGAGGTTTCATGTTTCGCATTACTTCCATTTTAATAATTCCAATATTTTTGTCCTTGATTAATTTTAAAAGGTTTTCAAAATCATTATATGGAAAAGGAAATGACGTATCTTTTAAATTTTCAGGAATTCCATCATAATTCAATCCTGACATTAAGTGCTGGTCTAAATTTGTTTTTGAATTTATATTTGCTGATAAATACCAATCATGCCATCCATGATAACCACAAAAAGCAACATTTTTTTTTTTTGTATTAGCCCTGGCAATTCTTATTGCTATTGAATTTGCCTCTCCTCCTCCTCTTGTAAATTTAGCCATAGATGACCAAGGATGATGTTTAGTTATTTCTTTTGCTAAATAAACTTCTTCAGGACAGTTTAAAGTTGTCAAATTACCTTTATTAATATTTTTGATAACTGACTTATTTACTTTTTCATTATTGTATCCCAATATACTTGTTCCAACAGCAAAAAACATATCCAGGTA
>Ga0209223_10001782_pt1 | contig 22893 bp, 24 predicted proteins | sample COG_06_FD_184750 | JGI IMG/M metagenome (GOLD analysis project Ga0209223, IMG submission 184750) | Pelagic Microbial community sample from North Sea - COGITO 998_met_06 (SPAdes) (version 2) | ecosystem: Environmental > Aquatic > Marine > Neritic zone/Coastal water | place: Helgoland, sampling...
GAAAGCAACAGTTTTTTCAAACATATCACTTCTTCTTCCAATTTTCGTACTCTATCTTCCATATTCATTTATTTATTTTTACTTTCTTATTTACCTCATTTTTATTTCAATTTTATTCAGATGTAGGCTTTTTACAACTAAATTTAAAATACTTATTATAAATTTAGATCTTATTAATTAAACTAACTAATTATTTTATTAACGGTTTGATCGGATTGATGACAATGCTTGTTGAACACTAGAGGTAGCAGCATTAGTCTTTAATCTATTTTCGACATTGTTAGAAATGCCCATACTTATTCTCTCGTCACTGCAAAAAATATAACTCTCAACAGATTTAAAGTCAGGAGTATATTGATTAGCATTATAATAATCAAGGAATTTATTAAAGCTAAGAGCTTCTTCTTGTAGATCATTATTAATAGTCTTTGTTGAACCATCAAATTGAGAACCAATAATTTCAGCATATTTACCAAAATTTGTTAAGAAAGAAAATAAATCTTGATTTTTATTTCCAGTTAAAGTTGGTGATGTTTGATTAGAATATTTACAATACCATAATACGAAAGACATATATAAATTGAAATATTTAGGATCACTACAAATAGAATTAGTACAGCAGGAAATAGGAGGCTTGTAATCGGGGGAAATTTGCCTAAGTGCTAACATTTCTTGTTGAATAGAAGTATTTCTCTTTGAATTGTCCAATTGACATTCTTTAGTAGTAGGGACTGGTTTACAACCGCAATTATTAGACATTATATTATAAAATTATAATTTTATTTTAAACAAAAAAATAACTTAAAATTTATATTTAATACTAAATATGATTATTAATACAACCACTTTTAAAATGAATTTTGATGGATGTAGTAAAGGAAATCCAGGAAAATCCGGCGCTGGAGCAGTTATATATGATAACTTGAATAATGAAATATGGTATAATTCTGTTTATGTAGGAGATAATACAACTAATAATGTTGCCGAATATTTAGGATGTATTCTAGGTTTGGAGGAATGTGTAAAGTTAGAAATCAAAAATCTAATTATAGAAGGAGATAGTCAATTAATAATTAAACAATTATTAGGCGAATATACAGTTAAATCAGAATCTATGATTCCATTGCATGAGAAAGCAACAACTCTTCTAAAGTTTTTCGATAATTTAGAAATAAAACATGTTTATAGAAAATTCAATAAACGAGCAGATGAATTATCCAATTTAGGTTTACTAAAAAAAGTAATTTAATAAAAAATAAATAAATATATTTTCGTTAGCTAAAATAATGAGAAAAAGTTTTTTTTTTAATGTAAGTGAAACTTTACATTTAACAAAAAAGAATAAACAAATAGATGATATTTTTACTGCACTTGTTTCTAAATATAATCCAAAACCTTATAAATCCCATAAACTTTATTATTTTGGTGAAAAAAATTATAGTACAATTCCATCTATCGCTCATTCAATCCGAAGAGTTAATGATCCTACTCAATTAAAACTAATTTTGATTAATAAATCTTCTAATTTAAAAATAGTAAAAAATAATGAATATACGCTTAGAAATGCTCTTCAATTTGAAAAAGCATCCAATAATTTATTTAACGAATATATAAGAATAATACCAAGAAACATTTTATACTTAGGTTTAAACGAAAGAAATATGAATAAATATGAAAAAGATTTAATTACCCAAAATAATATTGAAACCATATCTAGACAAGAAATATCTGAACAATATAAACAAACAACAGATAGAATATCAAATTTTATAGACTCAGCCCCTGTTCATATATCTGTTAATTTTAACATATTAGAAACTATATCAATAAACAGTCTAGTAAATATTTTTAATTGTTATGAATTACATGAAAATAAAATTGGTATGGATATTATTGGTAAAGAAACATATTTACCAGATAAAAACCTAATGAATAAAATTATATAATTTAAAAAATAAATAGTAAAATTATTTATCTATGAATATTATTTTTTTATGTATAATTTATATAATTGTAATGACTAATTTTAAAGAAATAGGAATATCTACTTTACTAATTTTACTAATTGACTCGTTATATTTAAACTCAATTTCTCCATATTTCAAAAATATGATTGTTAAAATTCAAAAATCTCCAATTCAAATGAACATCTTAGGAGTACTTATAAGTTATTTATTTATAGTAGTCGTAATTAACTATTTTATAATCCAGAAAAAAAGAAGTGTTTTTGAAGCGTTTCTTTTAGGTTTATGTATTTATGCTATTTATGAAGGAACCAATTATGCACTAATTTCAAACTGGAGTCTTCCAATTGTTATTGTAGATTCATTATGGGGAGGTATCCTTTTCGCTGTAACAACCTATTTGACTTATTTTTTTGCGTTAAAATTAAAGAAAAACTAAATAAAATTGATTTAAATTTCATGTTGAAGCTTATATCAAATGAAAAGAATGGCAGCCAAAACAGAAGCAATCGTTACAGATATCGATCCTAAGATCCTTGAATCTTTCCCGGATAAATTTCTTATATTTGTTTCTAAACACAATTTAAAACCTCCTTCGGTCAAAACGGGAAATGGAATGGCACTTTCTGCTATGTTGAATTATCCTCAATTCTACTTTACTCGGAAGACTTGCGACGAATTTGTAAATCGTTTTGAAATTAAAACGAAAGATAGCATACAATTGTTTAATAAACATGAACAATGGGGAATTCAAACAGCAAAAGAAAGGGGTAAAAATTATATTCCTGAACCCTATCTATTATCAAATAAACACAAAATGAGAAAAAACTTTAAATTTGAGGGAAACGAAGAAGAAAAAAATCAAGAAATTTATAAAATCAAATCAACAATTTATGAAGATTATATTCAACAACCCAATGAGCTGTGGCAGTTAGGACATAAAAATCCCAATTCTACAGACAATTCTGCCACCAATTTAGTACTTCAACCACCAATTCAAGCGAAGTATCGGGATAATTTTATTTTCCTAGACACCTTAACAAAGATCCCTACCCCTAAGCATTTGATTAATCTACACAAAAAAGGGAAAAGTCCCTATACAAACGATCAACTAAAGGAAATCAAAGAATATTTGAATAGCATCGACCTAAAGACCGCATCTTAATTTGGAAATTCCAAAGTATGACTTATTTATTTCAATTCCTATACATCTCCTTCCTGTATTTTTACAGGCTAAAGCAGTAGTTCCACTTCCCAAAAAAGGATCTAAAATCAAGGCATTTTCTTTTGAAAATAATCTAATTAAATGTTCCATTAATTCTAAAGGTTTAACAGTAATATGATGATTGAATTCTCCTTTTTCTTTTTTAGATGCTTTAGAAATAAGAAAATTTTTATCATAAATATCATTTATCAATTCAGTAGTTAATACATTAGAAGGAACACGATCATTTGAAATACCGATTTTCTGAGAAAAATCAAGCAATCCTGTATGAAATTGTAATTCGTTTTGAATAAATGTCAGTTTTCCAATTGGCTTCATAGCAACACATATTGGTTCAAAACAAGACCTAATCTGAGGAGTTTTGAAATCTTTATATTGAGCAATTAACTCATCTTTTTCAGCTTCTGATAAATTCATTTTTTTTATGATATGAGAAACAGACATTCCCTTAGGAATAGATTGAGTATATGTCCAATTAATCATATCACGAACCTCAAAGCCACTTAGCTCACATGCCATCGCAATAGAATGATACAACCGTGGAGATGAAAAAGAAAGAAAAAACCCACCAGGTTTTAATTTAGAAAAAAGTAAAGAGGAAAATTGAAAATAAAAATCATAAAGTTCTTTTACTTGTTTTTTACTGAATTTCATACCTTTTGGTAAATGAGAAATATGGCTATTTTTTACATCAGAATTTATATCATCTGAATTCCAATTATTATCTAATTTATCAATAAAATATGGCGGGTCAGTAATTACACAATCTACGCTATTATCTTGAAGTTTTCCTAACTCTTTCAAACAATCATTTTGAATCAAATGTATAGTTTCTTCCGAATCAGATATAATTGGATCAGGAATATGCTCCATGGTCTCGCTTAAAATATTATTTACAATCTCTTTAATTTTATTTGAATTATCTTGACAAGGGTTTTTTCTCTCCAAGTGTTTTTTATAATGAGATTTTTGTGTAAATTCCTTTAGGCATCTCTTACAAGTATATTTTGTCATTGTTAAATAAATATATTCATTTATTTTTATATTCATTTAACTAAAATAGTTAAATATTATTAAGCGTATGTAAAACACTGTCAGGATTTACAGAAATACTGTCCGTACCTTCATTAATTAAGAACTGACAAAATTCAACCGAATCAGATGGCTGTTGGCCACAAAAACCTACTTTTACTCCATTTTTTTTATAAATTGAAATCGCCTGAGAAATCATTCTCCTATAGCTTAAATTGGTATGATCAGTTAGCTGTGTTAATTTCTCATTGTCTCTATCCAATCCTACTGTCAATTGAAGTAAATCATTTCCTCCAATTGATACACCATCTACCAAAGGACTAAACTCTTCAGCTTCCATTACATTTGACGGTAACTCGCACATGATATAAACTTCCAATCCATTTTCACCTCTTTTTAATTGGTATTTTTCCATGGTATCTAAAACTAATTGACATTCTTGTGGAGTACGACAAAAAGGAATCATTACAACCAAATTGGTTAAACCCATTTTCTCTCTAACATATTTAATTGCCTTACATTCTAATTCAAATGATTTAGTATATTCTTCTGAATAATACCTGGAAGCTCCTCTCCATCCAATCATCGGGTTTTCTTCATTTGGTTCATAAAGCTCACCTCCTAATAAGCTCTTATATTCATTTGACTTAAAATCACTAAAACGGACAATAACATTATGAGGATAAAAAGCAGAAGAAATCTGAGCCATTGCACGAGCTAAATTCTTAACAAAATATTCTTCTCCAGATTTATAAGGGGAAATTATTGCTTCTACCTTTTCTCTCATTTCTGTAGGAATAGAAGAATCTAAATAGTGTAATAATAATGTTGGATGAACTTTAATGTAGTGATTAATAATAAATTCCAAACGGGCTAATCCTACACCTTGATTTGGTAACATACTACTTGAAAATGCGGCCTCTGGGTTTCCTACATTTAACATTAATTTTATTTTCTGATCTACCTTTTTCAATTTTATTTTATCTATTCTAAAAGGTAATATTCCTTCCAAAACATCTGCTCTCTCTCCCTTTGAACAGTCTAGTGTCACTTCTTGACCATCTTTTAGTAACTGGGTACAATTTTGAGTTCCAACTACAGCATTTAATCCCATTTCTCGTGCCACAATAGCAGCATGGCAAGTTCTTCCTCCTCTATTTGTAACAATACCAGAACTTAATTTCATAATAGGCTCCCAATCAGGAGTAGTCATATCAGTAACTAATATTTCTCCCTTCTTAAATAAATAGGCTTCTTTTAGTGAGGTCAATTTTCTAACCTTCCCATTACTAATTTTATCTCCAACTGCAACTCCCTCAATTAATTTGTTCCCTTTTCTCTCTAATATAAATTTTGATATATCTGTAGAAGAAGATAAATTAGAATGAATGGTTTCTGGTCTTGTTTGAAGAATATATATTTGTTTATCATTACCGTCAATTGCCCATTCGACATCTACTCCCAAATTGGGATTAGAATGTAATTTTTGATATTTATTTTCAAGGTTCAAAATAATAGAAGCAAGTCGAACAGAGTCTTCTTCTGAAATACTAAATTGATTAAATTCATCATTTGAGGTTTTTATTTCTTCAATACCATTTCCTGAAGAAGAATAAATAATCTTCAAAATTTTATTTCCCTTTTTCTTTGATATAATAGGATCTAAATTGTTATTTAACAAAGTCTTTTTATCACAAATAATTTCATCAGGAAGTACTCCTCCACTTACTACTATCTCTCCCAATCCAAAGGAGGAATTTATAACAATAGCTTTATTATATCCAGTTTCAGGGTCCATAGAAAATCCTACTCCAGCAGACCCTATGTCAGACCTAACCATTTTTTGAATTCCTACACTAATCTTAATATCGTCATACGCAATATTTTGTGATAATCTATAAGAAATAGCTCTAGTATTAAACAACGAAGCAAAACAATTTTTAATTGACTCTAAGAGAGAAGAAATACCTGAAACATTTAAATAGGTATCCTGTTGTCCGGCAAAAGAAGCATTTGGTAAATCTTCAGCAATGGCGCTACTTCGAACAGCTACTTCCAAATCTCTAACTTTATATTTGAGAGAAAGATTATTATATCCAGTTTCAATATTTTGAATCTGAGTATCTGAAAAGTTAGATTCCAAAATTTTACTTTGTATTAATGCGGAACATTCTTCGATTTCAGAAACAGAGGAATTTAAATTCATCTCTTGCAATTTATTTTCAACAAAAAAATGTATTTTATTATTTAATAAAAAATTATCATACAAGTGAGTAGTTATAGCAAATCCATCAGCAATTGAAAAATTCAATTCTGAAGATAAATGATATAATTCTCCTAAAGAACTATTTTTACCACCAACTAAATTTTTATTTTTTAGATCACACTGGGAAAATGTAAGAACATCCATATGAAATAATTATAGATTATAGTATTTACAAAATTAAACATACAAAGACTGATTTGAAACAACATATTTTAATGTAACTTCAGGTACTTGTTTCAATTTCTGTAATAAGTCCAAATCCTCCATAAATTCCGCAATCTTCATCAATTCATTACAAATATTATTAATTTTCAAAATTGATTTTACAAATTCACCCAAAAATATTTGTTTTTCATCTTGTAATTTTTTTACCAATATTTTTGATTTTACCTCACTATCTACATCACACCATTCCAATATATAAGATAATAAATCGAAATGAAAATTATAATCTGCTCCTGTATTAATTTTGTATTCAGCTTCACAGTCACTATACTTGTTAAGGATTGTTTGTATTCCTAAAGCAGTCTTTTTTACTTCAAGATTATCAACTTTTGGGCTGTAATCTCTACAATCATCAGTTACACTAAGATTAGTAAAACAACTACATATTGAAATTATTTCATGTAATCCTAAAGTTTTTAATACTTCATATAGATCGCAAAACATTAAGCAATGAACTTCTTGTACAAATAAACCCATTCTGCCTTTTACTGTTAATGAATTATCATTATCGATAAAGTCATTATCATGTAATATAAATTTAACCTTTTCAATTTGATGTTGAACAAATAATGAAACAGAATTAATTTCTTCTTCTTTTTGTTCAATTTCTTTTATTAATTCAAAATAATTTTTATAAAATTCAATATCTTTGGCAAAGGATTTAAATTGATCGGTTATCGAGGTAATTTCCCTTTCAACCTGTTTCCGTTTTTTATTTGCAAATTGCTTCTTAGCACTTTCTAGTTCTCTATAACGAATTGCGACCTCTTGAGGCATTTTTACAAGTTTCATATTTTCTTTCTTTTTATCCAAATGATTATTTAATTCATTTAATTCTAATTTAGCTTGTCTTAAATGAGCTTGAATATCATCTTGAATTAAGCTATTATTGGCAATTTCGATTCCACCAATTGAATAAAAATTCAACAGCAAATTATAAGATATTTTAAATTTAGAAGTCAAACACGAAGGTTTTCCACTCATTAAAGTCTTATATTCTAGTAAAGAAGGGAATTCAAACAAATTTGACAAATGAATCACCTTACCCACTTTATCAAAACCTCTTCTTCCCGCACGACCAGATTGTTGGGTATATTCATGAGCATGTAAATACCTTACAGAGGTACCGTCGAACTTAGATAAACTTGTAAATACGACAGTTTTGGTAGGCATATTCAAACCAACTGCAAATGTTTCGGTTGCAAATAAAAGTTTCACAAAACCTTTACTGAAAAGTATTTCTATCATTTCACGGAGAACAGGCATTATTCCAGAATGATGAATTGCAATTCCTTTCATAAGAAGACCTTTAATCATAATATATTCAGATAATTGATAATATTCTTGGCTGTTAGATAACTTATTAAGTATTTTTATACATTCTTTATCTACTAGTTCAGGATATCCTGCTTCTTCGTCTTCATCAAATAAAGTAATATTGATTTCCTTTGCAAATTTTTCAACATTTAATCTAGAATATACAAAAATAATAGCAGGCAATAATTTATTAATTTTTAAATATTGTGTCAACTGATTCAAAACAAATGTTCGTTTTACATAAAAATTGTTTTTTTTTCCGTAATCTATATATTTTTTAATCTGAAAATACATATTTTCATCGAATTTTTGGGTGGGTGATTTTATTAAATGAAATTTCCCTACATGTTTTTGGACAGATTCTCTAAATTCCTTATCTTTGATTAATTTAATTGAATTTGAGTTATAACTTAACCATAAATAATGTTCTAATGGAACAAATCTTATAGTAGTTGTTGATAAATAAACTTGCCTATTAGAATGAATATTTTCAACCCATTCTGCAAATTCTTTAGGTTTATCAATTGTTGCCGATAACATAACAAGTTGAACAGAGTTCGGCATCATCATAAAACTTTCTTCCCATACACTACCTCTATCTTTATCATTGATATAATGAACTTCATCAAAAATTACACATCCCAAGTCTATTATATTTAACTGAAAATCAACAATAGTTGAATCATGTTTATATTTTTGTTGAAATAAATAGTTTCTTAATATTTCCGTGGTCATAATTAGTACATCTGCTTCTGGATTATCCTTAATGTCACCCGTTAAAATTCCAAATGAAATAGAAGGAAATTTATTTGAAAATTCAAAATATTTTTGATTAGAAAGAGCTTTAATTGGAGAAGTATAAATAACCTTTTTTCCTTTACTTGTAAAATATGAAATTGCAAATTCTGCAGGTAATGTTTTTCCAGATCCTGTAGGGGCTGTTACTAAGGAGTGTTGATTAGAACTAATAGCATATAATGACCATTTTTGCCATTCACTCAAATCAAATGAAAATTGTTTTGAAAAGGAATCTTCTTCGTCAAACTTATTTTCACAAACAAGTACCATACTTATATAAATAACTTGGATTTATCGTTTTAAGATAAATCAATTTTATAAATATAAATATAATTTACCAGAAATATATATGGAATTATTAAATAATGAAATTGAATGTATGAATACAGTTATAGCAAATAGATATAAGATAATTGAAAAAATAGGACAAGGATCATTTGGTTCTGTTTATAAAGGATTGAATTTATTCAATGAAGAATTGGTAGCAATAAAATTTGAACTATACGATACCAAATTTAAATTATTAAAACACGAAACTAAAATATGTAAATATTTAGAAAATTTCAGCATGTTTCCTTCAATAAAATGGTCTGGTATTTTTTCAAAATATAGATATACGGTATTCGAATTATTAGGAATAAGTTTAGAAGATTTATTAAAAAGAGAACAAAAATTACAGTTAGATTTGGTGTATATTATTGCCAATCAAGCTATTGATTCAATTCAATGTATTCATGAACAAAATATAATTCATAGAGATATTAAACCGGATAATTTTTTATTTGGAAGAAACGAAAAAATTAATACTTTATTTTTAATAGATTTTGGATTGTCAAAAAAAATAATGGATAATGATAACATTCATATTTCTAATAAAAAATGCAATAAATATACTGGGACATTGAGGTACATTAGTACGCATATTCACAATGGAAATATGGCATCTCGTCGAGATGATTTAATTTCACTAGGATATATGTTTATTTATTTATTGAAAGGTAAATTACCTTGGCAAAATATAAAAGACGATTCAAATAAAAGTGAATTTATTAAGCAAACAAAAATGAATATTCCTTTAGAAACATTATGTGATAAAATTCCAATGGAATTTCAGTTATTTTTAAAATATGTATATAGACTTTCATTTGATGAAACTCCCAATTATAATATACTAAAAAATCTTTTTTCGAAAATCCAACTAGATACCAAAGAAAACAAAATTAAAGAAATAGAAGCTTAAACTTATTTAAAGATTAATTGAACCATATATATACAATGAGTGACATCACTTCAGGTTCCCAAGAGAGATTTAATGGAAGGGTTAAGTGGTTTAATAACAAAGCTGGATATGGATTCGTTACTGTAACTAACGGTCATCATCTTGACAAAGATATCTTTGTTCATCATTCTGCTATTAATGTTAGTAGCGAACAATATAAGTATTTAGTTCAAGGTGAATATGTAAATTTGGATCTTTCAAAGATGGAATCTGGTGAGCATGAATTCCAAGCTGTGAATGTAAAGGGAATTGACAATGGAAAGTTGATGTGTGAAACTAGAAATGAAACCAGAGCAAATTTAGTAAATACGCCCCATAAAACCAAGTCTGCTCGTCGAGGACCTCGTGAGAATCTAAGTAATTCCGAACAAAAGGATGGATCTTGGGTTTTTGTTGAGAAAAAGGGTAAAACTATTTCCCAAGAGTAATATTTTAAATTAAAATAAATTTTTATTGAATTTTTATTTTAATATCCAAATACTTTTTTAACAGAAATATTGTTTTTCGTTTCTTTTTCATTTTCATTATCATTAATATTTATTTTTAATTTAGTAATATTTTCTACTTCCTTATCATCTATTTTTAAATTTAAACTCATTTCTGAAAAGGCGTCAGATTCAGAATTATTGCTACTTTTAGATGAAATAATATTAGAATCATTTTGAGAAGGGGTCAATGAACCTAAACCAGAAGAAGAAACTAAATTGGCTAAATCATTAATTTCAATCAAATGCTTTTCATTTCCATTTTTTTTTATAATTTTAACCAACATACCAATAATTTCAATAATTAATTTTTCCACTTCATTTTTTTCATTGGACATTACTTGAAAAAAATCAATTACATTTTCTATTTTGTCTTTAAAATTAGTTACAACTTCTGAAGAATTAGCAGTTGTATTTCCAATTCTAGTAAAGATTTTTGATATTTTATTTTGCAAATCGTTTTTTTCAATATTTTGATTAGGTTTATTCATTTGCATTGCAAACAATGGATTCTCTTCTTCAGTTGGAATATCTTTTCCTGAACTTGAAGTTCCCTTATTTTCTGCTAATACTTTCCTTCGTTTTAAAAATTGAGAAGCTTTTGAAACAGGAGCAATTGGCATTCCACTTAAACGGTTCGAACTAATATTATTATTATTATTATTATTATTATTAATAATATTAGGTGTTTCATTTATAGCTTGAATTGGATTAAATGACCTTTTCATTATTATATATTAGTCTTAAAATTTTTTTACTGGATGGGCTATATTTGTATTTTGTTTATCAATAAAATTTTTTCTATATCCAGGATCATTTTGATCGTTTCCCAGTCTTAAAAACTTTAAATCTTCTTTTTCAAAGGAAGAATGAGTACCTTTGAATAAAGATAAACAATAAGGAATAAAAATTTCATGATGGCTTAGTTCCTTTTCTAGATTTATTTGTTTTAAGATGAATTGGGCAAACAATTTACTAAATCTACATACATATAAATGACTTAATCCAATTCCATGATGAATTGATCCAACCTTCCATCGATCATAATACCAATCAGGAAAATCATATTGAATTGTACAAATTAAATCTTCAGTATTATCTATATATTTAATAAAAAAATCATTAGAATCTTTTAAATAAACATCATCTTCCAAATACCAAGCATAATCATATGTTGATTTACTTAACCATAATAAAAATCCTATTTTGGAGTAATTATTTTCCCACCTACCATTAAAATTATAAATTTTATCCCCGAATAGAGAATAAATTACTTGGTCTTTTACAATAAAATGTTTTATACTCTGATTAACCATAAATTCTGATTTGAATTTACTATCTCTACCTAAACATAAATTATTATGTTTTACTAATTGTTCAATTAAAACCATTTTAAGTTCATTTAATTTTGAAATTGAAATATATATTCCTACATTTTTACTATCATTCGTTAAGAGAATTGGCTCAATACATTTATCATTATTTAAATATTTTTTTAAATCACATATTTCCCTTTCTAAATTTCTATTTTTTTCTTCTATTTTTTTTATTTTTTTGGTAAGTTGAGGAATTACAGAATTCATCTTATTATTTATATCCTGTAAAAGTAATAATTGAGTCATATCCATTATATATATCATTATATTTTCTTCCTTCCATTATCAAAATAATATTTTTATCTAAAATTGATTTAAAGATATTATTGTTATAAACATTATAAGATGCCTCCTGCAAAGAAAGCCACAAAAACAACTACAAAGAAATCTACTAAAAATACCGATTCAGCAATTGTTGCTCCTACTATTGAAGCTCCCGTTATGGCTCCTGCTATGAAGGATAATACTGTAATGGAGGTTGAACCTGCAACCGCCGATGCAGCAGATGTCAATGAGGTGATTGATCCTATTGGCCAACAATTTTTGGGAGTTGTTGCTACTCTTAGCAACTTCAATCAACAAATTTCTGCTCTTAAGATGCAAATTCGTAATCTTGAGAAGAATGTTCGTAAGGAAATCAAGGGACTTCAAAAGGAGGCTGCTAAGAATAAGAATAAGGGAAACCGTAAGCCATCTGGTTTTGCAAAGCCTTCTAAGGTCTCAGATGCTCTCTGTTCTTTTATGAATAAGGAGTCCGGTACCGAAATTGCTCGCACAGAGGTCACTCAATATCTTATTAATTATATTAACGAAAAGGATCTCCAATACAAGGATAACAAGAAAATTATTATGCCCGATAATGCACTCAAGTCTCTTCTTAATGTTAAGGATGGACAAGAGGTTACTTATTTCAATATTCAAGCTCTAATGAATCAACATTTCATTAAAAAAACTGCTTCTGCTTAAATTTTTACTTACCATAAAATATAAATAACATAAATAATAATATAATTTTTATTACAATTATATTATTTCAAAAACTTAATATTTTTTTGCGTATCCAACTGTATTATCAGTATTTGTGTAGTAGCTTCCTAAGGAATAAGGATTAGAATATCCACCTTTCATGTAGGGTTTCATTTTCTTAGTTTGATAATGACCACGAGCGTTAAACTTCTTGTCTCCCTTGTGTGTTCTAAAGTCCTTGCGTCCTGAACGAGTTTTGGACATGGAGCCCTTTTTATACCCACCTTTCATGTAGGGTTTCATTTTCTTAGTTTGGTAATGACTACGAGCGTTAAATACCTTGTCACCCTTGTGTGTTCTAAAGTCCTTGCGTCCTGAACGAGTTTTAGAATTTGATCCTTTTTTGTACATTTTATATAATATATAAATATTATTTAGCAAATTTCTTTTTTTTTTATTAGGATATATTATAATGCACAAAATGCAAATGACTCGCAATCACCGTATGGGTGGTACCATGAAACGCGGACACGCAATGATGGGTGGTAAGAAGCACATGAAAAAGTCAATGAAAATGATGATGGCCGGTAAGAAAAGACGATCAATGAAAATGAAGATGGCTGGTAAGAAACACATGAAAAAATCCATGAAGAAGATGGGTGGCAAGAAAAAATGCTCCATGAAGATGATGGGTGGAAGTGCTAGCTCTCGTATGATGGGAGGTGCTACTCCCCTCTGGTTGAATGCTTCCCCTTTACAACGCGCCCTTGGTGCTGGTGAGGGTGGTCGTCGCCGACGCAGAATGTCCATGAAACATTAAATTTAAAATTGAATTGAATAATATATAAACAAAATTTATTAGTTAATATATTATGGTACAAATTATTTCAATAGATGGTAACATAGGTTCTGGAAAATCAACTTTTGTCCAGAAAATGAAACAAGAATTTAATGAAAATAACAAAATAATCTTTATTGATGAACCTGTCGATGAATGGAGTAACATTTGTGATAAGAATGGAGAAACAATCTTAAGTAAATTTTATAAAAATCAAACTAAATATGCATTTTCCTTTCAAATGATGGCTTTTATTTCCCGATTAAATAAAATTAAAAGTGCTTATGAAAATAACCCCGATTCAATAATTATTACCGAAAGAAGTATTTATACAGATAAGTATGTATTCGCAAAAATGTTGTATGACGATGACAAAATGGAGGAAGTTGAATATAAAATTTACCTACAATGGTTTGATAGTTTTGCTAAAGATTTTCCAATTGAAAAAATAGTATATATCAAAACTGATCCTGAAGTTTGTTTAGAAAGAATCGCTAAACGAAGTAGAGAGGGAGAAGCTATAATCCCACTTGAATATTTAAAAAATTGCCATCTTTATCACGAGAAAATGATTGAATGTGAATCACTTCCTATTAATAACATTGAATCAATTGACGGAAATGAAAATATATTTGAGACAATAGTACAACAAAAATGGCTAGATAAATTAGACAGATTTATTAGTAATTCAAGATCTGATAGTATAGATAACGAAATTTTAACTCCTACATTAGGTAAATCATTTATCTTTTAAAAATAGAGATTTGGAAATTTTGGTAATCTTTTTGAATTTGAATAAATGAAACCATTTCATTCGTAAAAAAAATAATTCATTATTAGTCATAAATATATGTATTTGTTTTTATTTTTTATACAAATTTAATAAATTATAATTCGTTTCGAATCAATTGCCCTCCTTCCACCCGTCATATGACAAATATCATAATTCCTCATTTTACATTTAGATAATTCTCCTTTTTCATCACTAAAAACTAAGTATTTTATATTATTTTTTTTTAACATATTTGAACAATCAATACAAGGTGCTGACATAGAAAATGTACCATTTGCCCCTTTTCTAACAACATATATAACTGTTTTGTGTAAATTTAAATTGAATTTTTTACACTTTCTTAATACATCAATTTCAGCATGACAGGAACAATACCCATGAATTAATCTATCCTTACTATATGTTCGGTCGGTATTATAACCTTTGGCCATTATCTTTCCATTACATACAGCAACACAGCCATGTTTTACATTCATTGTAGATTTTTCAGCTTGTTCTAGTGCTATAGATGCAAACCTCTCATCAGCAAAACTACATAACATTATTATTATTATTTTACCCAATAATTAATATAATAAATTAATCAATTTTATATTAATTAAACCTTTTTCCTATTAGATACTCGTTTCTTATTTGTTTTCTTTTTTTTATTAATTTTTTTCTTACTACCTTTTTTCTTACTACCTTTTTTCTTTGTCTTTTTTCCCCCAAATCCTGATATTAATTTATTTAAATCCGGATTATTATTTGTCGCTTTATTTAAGGCTCTTAATCTAGTTGGATCTCTATCCAGTTTTAACTCATCGGCTAATTTGAAGGATTCATACCCTTTACTTTTACTATGATATATTTTATTTAATGGATTATTTCCCCTAGAATCTGGGAAATAATTATAATAATCCCAAGTATCATATAAGACACCATCGTGTTTTGTTTTTCTTTTATTGTATCTAAATCGTTTTCCATCAAATTCCATATTTTTTTTTAAAACAGTTGTATTGGTTTTGGGATCATGAATTTCTAAATCATATTTGGATCCATGATTTAAATCCCTGGGTTTAACTTCACTTCTCATTTATGATATTATATTATATTATTTTTAATTGTTCAATTATTATTTGTACTCTTCTTCTTACATATTCTTCAGATAAACACATTAATTCTCCCACATGTTTATTTGATCTTATAAACCTAAAATCAAATGCATCGTATTTATAAAAAAAAATTCTTTGATCAACTAAACTTAAAAATTGTAATTTTTCTTGTAAGTCCTCTTTATCTATTTTTAAATAAGGATCGTCATTGTTATTATTACAAAAATTATCTGAAACATAATGAATAGACTTCATTGATTTTTTATATAATTCTTTGTTTTTTTCTCTCCATTTTTTATTTACTCTATACGAATGAGGCAATAGTTTCATTGGAGTAACATCTGTAAATCCTTTAAATAAATAAAATGAAATATACATGCTAGAAAATGAATAAAAGTTTGAGGTTCCATCAAATTTTACAATTGCAACCCACAAACCTTGGAAGGCATAATCGATTAATTCTTCTTTCTGATTTTTTGATAATTCTATATTTTTTTCTTTTAAAAAAATATTAGTTTGTTGATAAACATAAAATTCATGATCCATGTATATTTTTAAATTTAATGAATTTCTCTCTTTAAATGAATCCTTAGAACATAGTTTATTAATTGTTTTCCATTGAAAGTTGGTATAACAATTACTATTTATAATAAACAAAAACAGCAATAATATTATCATTATTTATTTTATTAACATAAATTGATTTTAATATTCTTCAATTGTTATTTGTTTTTCACCTGTTTTTAAAACGGTTACTTCCACCTTTTTCGATGAAGAGGATCCTCTTTTTTCTATCGTCGTTTCAATTTTTTTTCCATCTTCAAATCTTGTATTTTTTTGAACAGAAATTATTTTAGCTCCCATACTAGGTGATGTTGTCGTTGTGGTAGAAGTTGAAGAAAAATTAGAATGGACTCGGATATTGGCTGGAAAAGAATTATTAAATACACCAAATGGATTATTAGGATTAAATAATCCTCTTGTCCTAAATAAATTTTGGAAAGCATCATTTTTATTGATTGTCGGTAAAGGAGTAGAGGAAGGGTTAGACAATTTTTCATAAGCATTTGAAATTTCTTGAAATTTATCTCTAGCTTCTGGAGAATTATTTTTATCAGGATGATATTGTAGTGCCTTTTTTTTATAAGCTTTTTTAATAGCTTCTTGAGAAGCCCCTCGTTCAAGTCCTAAAATTGAAAAATGTTTATCCATTATAAATAAATAAATTAAACTCTTTATATAATTTATACATCATGTGTTATAGTGCAGAATCATCTATAAAATCTTATATGATTGGAGGAATTTCTTCACTTCTTTTACTTACATTTAAAAATAGTACAGCAACCTTTTATGGTTTATTTTTTTTTGTCGTAATTCAAATGCAATTGATTGAATACTTTTTATGGAACAATCAATCATGTAATTGGACAAATCGTTTTGTTTCCAAATTTATACCTATTGAACTTGCTCTTCAAGTATTTATATTATATTTAGGAGCATATTTAACAAATGCAACAATAATCCCAAAAATTTATACCTATTGGGGTAGTATTATTACATTCATAGGAGTAATTTTAATTGCCATAAAAGAATTTTTAAGTTATGGACATTGTACTATGGCAAATAAATCGGGAAGCTTAAAATGGGACATTTCTGATTATAATAATTTTGGATTACCTTATTTCGGTACTTTCTTAATTGTACTTTTATCATTAAAACAATATCAAATTGCCATTCCGATTTTCTTATTGGGATTGTTAAATCGTTTATATTATGTCTTCTATTATAATTCTACATGGGAAAGCAGATGGTGTTACTTTAGTGCCTACATTCCTTTCTTTTTGGTTATTTACTTCCTATTAAAAAAAACTATTTCTATGTAAATTACTTAATAAAATTTTGCATATGATGCTTCGTATGTATTCTCTTTCAAATTCTTTAGTACAGCTCTTCCTTTAACTCCATGATGTGTTGAATCAACATAAGATTTTTTTATCAAAACTTCTATAAATTTTCCTGGACCAACACCAATTAAACATACAATTGATAATGGCTTGGTAGAAAGCATTCTAGACCAAGCAATTAATCCACCAAATAGGTACTCCTCGTCTTTTCGATAAAAGTAACAATTTGGAAAGAATGTGAAAGAATCCATATGCCAGTAACCATATTTCTTAATTTGTTCTTCTGGTTTCATTTTCCAGAAGTTTTTTTTTCTATTTTCGGCATAAATAGATTTACTTTTTATAAGAGTTGTAAAATCAACGCCATTTCGTACTGCTTCGTACATATGTACCCATTTTCTATAATAACTTTTTACACTTCTACATGTAGAATACCAAAACTTTTTAGGATTATGTGCTTTTTGATAAGCCAGCTTATACACCAATTGAGCATAAGAATAGGAATGTGATTTACAAAAACTATACAGGCGCAAATTCTTCAAATGTTCCAACAATTCATTTCTTTTCTTTTCTGGTAATTCATTCATCAATTTTTCATATTGTTGCTTTTCTTCTTTACTCCATTTATCTTTCGCAAAATTACGCCTAAATTTATCAGCCAAGCCATCATCAATACCCAAATAATTTGATAACAAAGATATTGCATCATCGTCATAAATGAATTTAGTACTATAATCAATACAATTTTGCTCACACCTACTATCCTTCGCTGCAGGACGAATAATTGCTAAACATAATGCCAAGTCGTCTAGTGATTTTGGTTGGACTATTAACAAGGCTTTTTTCATTAAAGGAGATTCCGCTAATGTGACACCAATATTATCACCTTCTTGTAACATACGATATGTTTTTTCATCATAAGGACAATCAGTAAAATCAATATTCCTGCCAATTATACCAATCAATTGACTAATTCCTCTACTCGACAATATATCAATCTTGAAGTTTTGTACTCTTGCAACATCGTTTTTATCATATACTATTTGACTTAATGTTCTCTTTTGAAGAATAATATCTTTAGGTATCCCATTATGAAAGAATACGATACCACCACAATGTAATGAATAATGACGAAAAGTATTTTCTAATTCCTTTGTATTTTTTTTTATAGATTGTTGTGTCTCTAAAGGCAAATCCGACACAAATTGATGTAATGATTCTTTAGATATCCTATGTCGAAATCCTTCTTTTCGTAATGATTCACGAATTGCTGATTTATCATGCCAATGTACATGATTGCTTATACGAGCTACTTGGTTAGGCCATTCAAGTTCCAACTTCAAGAATACCTCATCGCGCAGATAATGTGGAAAATCAAAATCAATGTCAGGTAAATTATCCCGAAACTCATTCAAGAATCGTGCAAATTTTATATTACATTTTACAGGATCGACATTACTTATTCCCAATAAATAACACACCAAAGAAGAGCCACAAGACCCCCTAGTTACATGAGGTATGAAATCCGTTAATTCTAGAATATGAACAGCACGCAACAAATAACACGCCAAATCTTTTCGTTGTATAATATCTAGTTCTAAATGAAGACGATCTTGATACTCTTTATCATTTGGGCATTTCTTTTTAAATTTATGTACTACATCTCCGATAGAATGATGTATAAGTTTTTTATTTGTAACAAATGTTTCTCGCAATGTCAAGCTATGTTCAATAAAAGGTAAAGTACCGGTATTTTTTTCAATATATTCATATTTCCATGGAAATCCATGATCGCAATTTAAATATGAATTCATACGATCACATATTTTTATACAACTAATAGCATTAAAATCCATGATCAACCCGTAATTCTTTTTTTGTAATTTATCCTTTCTTAATACCCTACCTATACATTGTACAAAAGTTTTTGCATTCCTATTTTCTACTTGATCTAAAAATATACATCCATCTAGATTAGAAATATCAGACCCTTCACGATGCTTACAAGCACAAAACAATATTGCATTATTTTCACTTTCAGCAAATAATTTATAATCATCATTTTCTTCTTTACTTGTATCCACAACAACAAGATAATCTTTAAATTCTCTTTTCCATAAAGTTGCCAATTCATAGCATTTTTCTATAATTCCACACCAAACTAATACCTTTCTATAAGGTAATTGTTGAATATTCTCCTTACAAACATTCATAATTTGTACATCGTCAAACTCTTTTTGACTAGATATCCATTTTATTTTCGGACCAACAATCACATTATCACAGAATGCATTATAAATAGTATAATTACTTAATATTGTTTGAAAAGGAGCTACTTCTGTGAAAGGAGTAGCAGTAAATCCCAAACAACGAATTGCTGGATATTTTGATAACATATATTGATAAAATTTTTGAGTAGAATTATTTTTGATAGAATGACACTCGTCGTGTATAACTAATCCGAATTCTGTTTTTAATCTTTCGTATCTTAATTGAGATACCAAATAAGAACGATTCATTATTAATAATATCGGCTTTTTCCAAAATACCGCACTATTTAATTTGGAAGCCCAATCCGAATCTTTATGTACCGTATAATTTATTACCAAAAATGTCGCATTTATATGACGATATCCCTTTTTTTTTAAAGTATTTGAATCAAATTGCTCTATCAAAATTGATTTTTGTTCGCATAACCACAATATATTACTCGTTGGAAAAGCACGATTATATTCCAATATTAATTCTAGCGCAATCCATGACTTTCCAGTACCTGTGGCATGAAAATGGATTCCTGAAGAAAAATTATTATCCTTGCTTACTTGTATAGCCTGTTCTTGATTTCCTCGTAAAACATTCATTTATTTATTTATAAAAAATATATGTTTTTCATAATTCAATTTTATTGTAAATTTAAACAATAGGGAAAGATGCTTGCATTGCAACTCCACAAACTCCTGGATCATTTGTACTTTCAGAACGCTCAATCTTTACATAACCCTTTTCTCCCCAACTTGAACTCCAACTATTTTTAACCAACCAATATTTTACTCCCTTCTCCTCACCATATCCCACAATTAAAACACCATGATCCAAAGTGGTTCCACAAGCGTCAGAAGTAATAACACCACTTGTATAAAGCTGAAATACCTTTGTATCCGCTTCAATAGCAATAGAAACAGGTCCCTGTGCAACAGCACTCTTTAAATCAACCTGGTTATTTGCCTTTACATCATTACATCCTGAAAGAGTAGCTACAGTTTCGCATTCTTGACAGGAACCTCCCTTGGCCTCATAAGGATAAGCCTCTTCGGCACAAATACCATTGGCCATCACAAAAGCAAAACCATTATCCATCAATCCACCATAACATCCATGGTTACCGTAAGATTTGGAACAATCTACCAATTGCTGCTCCGAAAGACTTTCTAGACTTTTCTTATTAATGGCCCAGGCACCCTCAATTGCACCTGTGGTACTAAATGCCCAACATGATCCACATTGTCCTTGATCTTTAACAGGAGTAACAGCACTATGATCGACCCAATTCCATGCCTCAGGCACATCTGAAGAAGAAGGGGAAAACTTGGAACAAGAAGATAAGCGAGCCTCCTGCATTGGATTAAAAGAAGAACGAAATTCATCTTCTGTAAGATCAATAAACTGAGTAATACCTAATGTATAATTTGAAGATTGTTTTCCATTGTGATGTCTAATATAATCCATATTCTCACTGAATACAGAAAAACGATGTGAAAACTCCTCCAAACCATTATAAACTCTTGAATGTTGGCTTATAAATGATTGGAATTCATTCCAATAAGAGGAAGCGCTGATCACCATTACTACATTAGTTAGCATAAATAGAACTCTATCCATATATATACTACTTAGTAGGCAAACCTTTAAATGATATTGAAATAAATCTTAATTTAAGATTTAAACTTTTAAATTACTTTTATTTAAAAGGTTTTCAGAATATTATGTATTGATGAAAATCGAAAATGAGGTCAAACTTGATTTTAGCGATGTTTTAATTCGACCCAAGAGATCTTCCTTAAAATCAAGATCTGATATTAATCTAATTCGAAAGATTCATTTCCCTATTAGTGATCAAACATGGGAAGGTATTCCAATAATTGCAGCAAATATGGATACTATTGGAACCTATGAAGTATATAAAGTATTAAGTAAATTTCAAATGATTACAGCTTTTCATAAATTCTACAGTCCAGAAGATTATAACAATATGGAAGGTCTAGATCCAAATTATTTTATGGTCTCAACAGGAATTTCAAATAATGATTTAGAGAGACTAAAAGAAATTTTGTCTCTTATCACTGTTAAATTTATTTGTATAGATATAGCTAATGGTTATCTAAAAGACCTAGTTCTTTTTTGTCAAAAAGTTAGGGAATGTTATCCTAATCTTATAATTATAGCTGGTAATGTCGTCTCAAGAGAACTCACAGAGGAATTAATTCAAGTTGGATTAGTAGATGTTGTAAAAGTGGGAATTGGACCTGGATCCGCTTGTATTACTAGATCACAAACTGGCGTTGGAATGCCTCAACTATCAGCAATAGATGAATGTGCAGATTCAGCTCATGGAATAAAAGGGTTTATTATTGGAGATGGGGGAATAACATGCCCTGGAGATGTTGCAAAAGGATTTGGAGCAGGGGCCGATTTTATTATGATTGGAGGACAATTTGGTGGTCATGATGAAAATCCCGGAGACCTTATACAAGAAAATGGAATTAAATATAAATTATTTTATGGAATGAGTAGCGAAACCGCAATGAACACACATTATGGTAAAATGGCTAATTATCGATCCTCAGAAGGAAGAACATTAAAGATTAAATACAAGGGATCTCTCGAAAAAACAATTCAAGATTATTTGGGAGGACTAAGAAGTACCTGTACCTATATAAATGCTTCTTCATTAAAAAATATTCCAAAATGTTGTTCATTTTTAAAAGTTAATCGACAATTAAATACTGTCTTTTTATAAATTATAATATTTATTAAATTCTTCTACAGAATGAAAACTATTATTTGTTAATAAATATTGCCAAAATCTTTCCAAAGCATATCCTTCATCTCCTCCTTGATCGTTTTTATTTAATAACTCTTCCCTCAATTTCTTAAAAACTTCAACGGAATATTGAATTAATTTTTCTTTATTTACATAGAACAACGCTCCCCATGTAAATGGAATTATTTGTTTAGGTTTTTCAATATTTATCTTATTACAAAGATTATCTATATAATCGTTCCCTAATCGTTCAACCTTTTTTTGATGTTCTCTATCAAAATGCTTATGAA
>Ga0209223_10001783_pt1 | contig 22883 bp, 17 predicted proteins | sample COG_06_FD_184750 | JGI IMG/M metagenome (GOLD analysis project Ga0209223, IMG submission 184750) | Pelagic Microbial community sample from North Sea - COGITO 998_met_06 (SPAdes) (version 2) | ecosystem: Environmental > Aquatic > Marine > Neritic zone/Coastal water | place: Helgoland, sampling...
GTAAAAAATATTCATGCACCATTTAGGTGCACTAGAATTTTTTTACCAGTACTTATGAAACATGACTATAGCAGCCTAAATTAGCTTTTTATTGACGGATCTGGGTTTAAATCAAATGCAATAAAAAGACCTTTGCACAATTGAAATATACCATTATTAAATACTAAATGTCTAAAAAACGAGTCGCTGTCATTGGCAGTGGCATCTCTTCAGCTGCCTTTTATCACTTTCTTAATAAAGATAAGTTCGATGTAACCTTCTTTGAAAAAAGTCGTGGAACTGGCGGAAGAATGTCGTCTCGCAGAGTCGATGATGTCTTTTTTGATCACGGCGCTAGTTGTTTTGGCGCTATTAGATCAAAAAAATTTAAGGATTTTATTGCGCCCTTTGTTTCAAGAGGATTGCTGCATGAGTGGAAGGGTAATTTTAAATATATTGATGGATCAAATCTCAAGCATAAAAATATTGAAAAAAAAGAACGGTTAGTGTGTCGCGCTCAATCCAATATTTTAATTAAAGAGATTATTTCTAAGCCATTGCAACTAGGACTGATTCATTTTAGTAAAAGAGTGGTTGATATTGTGCTAAAGAACCAAAAAAATTCTATTTTAACAGATGATGGCGAGGTATATGATGATTTTGATTATGTTATATCTTCAGCGCCAGCAAAACAAACTTTGCAACTTTTTCCCAGAAATTTTTGCTTTTTTAAACTTCTTCAAGCAGTAGATTACCAGACTACCTTTGTTCTAATGTTATCTTTTTGTAAAAATAAGGCGATAGATTTTTCTCACCTAGCGGTAAAAAATAGCATAATTTCGCGCATATCATATGAAAACTCAAAGGGTGGCGATAGAAATTTTGAAACAGATTGCTTTGTCATAAATGCTAATAATCTATTTTCTAAAGCTACGCAATATATGGATCATGAGATTATAAAAAGAGATTTACTTGACGAGTTTTTACGATTAACTGGCCTAAGTAAAGAGATGGTAAGTGATATTATTTTACATAGATGGCTCTATGCAAACTCAACTTCTTCATATAATTATCCAGTTTTGCTTGATACCGATCTTAATATCGGGGCAATAGGTGACTATGTTAAAGAGCCAAGAGTTGAGATGACGTTTGAGTCGGGTGCGGAGATGGCAGAAACGCTAAACTACCTGGTGTCAAATTCCAATCCATAGCTTGGCTCTATTTTATCTTTTTTATTATATTATTTTGCCTTTAAATAGTTGGCTATATCTGTAATTAAAAACTAAAATTTAAAAGAAGAAATATCTTCATTAATGCAAGTCATAGGTTGCAACTTAATATAGATTAAGCGCATTTTTGAAATTTAATTTTACCAGAAGATCTTTTTGTGAAGATGTAAGATTTATATAAAAATCTTGGAGCGGGTGATGAGGTTCGAACTCACGACTTTTACCTTGGCAAGGTAACGCTCTACCACTGAGCTACACCCGCGAAAAACAAATACAGAGTCAAATCTAGCTAGCTAAAAATAATTTGCAATATATCAATATTGAATTTATTAGTTTTGTATAAAAGATGCTATGATTCTATCCTTAACAATATAAGCTTTTGGTAATTATACCAAAAACCATCTTTAAAATAGGTTGGTATTTATTAAATTTTAGCTTCATCTTTTTGTTTTTAAAAGCCATAAAGCCTTAGTCCTTATAGGCACATAGTCTTCGTGAGGGTCTTCATTTTATAACTTTTAAAATTCAAAAATATTTTGCCAAAGATTTAATTAAAGATGGATTTTGGCATTGTAATTAATATTAAATATTCATTTTAAATTTGAGATTTCAAATGCAGATTACAAAACTTAAAAACATCATCTCATCAATAGCTATTATTTTACTATTATCATCTTGCGTTGAAACAATAATTGGAGGATCTTTGGTTGGAGCATATGTAGCATCTCGTGAAAAAACCTTATCATCTACCGCTAGTGATATTAAGATTGCTACTATTATGGGTTCTAATTTTATTGCCAAGAACCTAAAAAACCCTAGCAGCTCTGTCGATATTACGGTTAATGAAGGCAGGGTTCTTTTAACTGGAATTGTACGCGATCCCAAGAAAGCTAGAACGGCAATTGATACAGCTTGGCAAGTTAAAGATGTTCGAGAGGTAATTGACGAAATACAAATTGCTCGCGACTCCAAGCTAAGACCCAAAGATATATCAAAAAGCGTACTCGACTACAGCTTAACTGCTAAAGTTGAAGCAAAATTGCTAATTTCCAAGAATGTAAAAACCAAAAATTATAAAATAACCACGGTAGATAAAACAGTTTATATATTGGGAGTTGCTCAAGATCAAGAAGAGCTTAATGCGGTCTTGCAGAAAATTTCTCATGTAATTGGTGTTGAAAGGGTGGTAAATCATGTTATTTTACGAGATGATGCAAGAAGAGATTGAGGTTATAACATTTGGTTGTCGCTTAAATTCCTATGAATCTGAGCTAATAAAAAAAGCTACTTCATCTTTGAATCAAAAAAACCTATTAATATTTAACTCTTGCGCCGTCACTTCAGAAGCTGAAAGACAGTTGCGGCAATCTATCAGAAAGCATAAAAAGCAAAATCCAGATGCCAAGATTATAGTTACTGGCTGCGCCGCCCAAATTAGCCCAGAAAAATATGCAACAATGTCTGAAGTTGATATAGTTTTGGGTAATCAAGAAAAATTCGAAGCAAAGAATTATATTAAAAATAATAACCAATCTTTAGAAGTTAAAGAGATAGCCTTAGATAATTCAGCTGGCAGCAAATCAATCAATTCTGACATCAATCATAAGGATGATGTTTTTTTAAAGTCTAAAGCCGGTATGTTTGACTTTTTAACCACAGAAGAGCTTTCTAAGATCAAAGTAAATGATATTATGTCAGTTAAGGATACGGCGCCACAGTTAGTATCTTACTTTGAAAATCGAACAAGAGCCTTTCTAGAAATCCAAAATGGCTGCAATCATCGCTGCACTTTTTGCATAATTCCATATGGTCGTGGCAATAGTCGCTCCATACCTCTAGGTGAGATTGTCAAAAATGTCAAAGAGCTGGTCAGAAATGGCCATAAGGAGGTGGTATTAACTGGTGTTGATATTTCAGATTATGGTAAAGATTTAGCCGCGCCCATCACTCTATCACAAATGATTCGCAGATTGCTGCATTTAGTGCCAGAGCTACCAAGATTAAGATTATCATCAATTGATGTCGCTGAAATTGATGAAGAATTTTTTGATATTTTAAAAAATGAGCCAAGATTAATGCCATATTTGCACTTAAGTGTGCAATCAGGTGACGATCTAATCTTAAAAAGAATGAAAAGACGCCACAACAGATCTCAAGTAATAGAATTTTGCAAAAAAGCACGGCAAATTCGCCCCAACATGACCTTTGGAGCTGATATTATTGCCGGATTTCCAACAGAAAGCGAAGAAGCCTTCCAAAATTCAATAAACTTAATAAAAGAATCTGACCTAATCTTCACCCACATCTTTCCCTATTCCCCAAGGCAAGGCACCCCAGCCGCCAAAATGCCTCAACTAAATAAACAAATAATCAAGGAACGCGCCAAAAAACTAAGAGAAGCTGGTCAAGAACAATTGCAAAAATATCTATCACAACAAATTGGCAAAAAAATGTCAGTGATTATCGAAAAAGATAATATGGGCAAATCAGAGAATTTCTTAGATGCTAAAATTGACGATCCAAAATTAGTGGATGGTGCTATTTATGAGGTTAGTGTCACAAATTTAGATGGCAGCTTTATTAACTGCTCATTAAATAGCCTAACCAAGCACAATACCAATTCCAGCTTTTGATGATATGTTTAATCAAAGGCTGTAATTGATATATTAACCAGTTCATAACTAGCTATATTTAAAAAATAATATAAATATATGTCTCAGATTTTAGAAAATTCTAAAAAGGCAACAGATTTTATTAAATTATTATCTAATCAATCAAGGCTGTTAGTTTTATGCTCAATAATTGAAAAGCCATTATGTGTCAATGATTTGGTTGATATAACTCAAATCTCTCAATCTGCACTATCGCAACATTTAGCAAGAATGTCAAAAGAGGGCATGATAGAGGGCTCAAGAAGGGGTAGTAAGATATTTTATTCAATAAAAGATCCTAATATATATAAGATTATTAAATCCCTTCATGATATTTTCTGTAAAGATTAATATTTGCTATTTTAAATCATTATATTAGATAATTCTAATATATTAAGTTAAAATAAATAATAATCATGGCAAATATTAATAATATAGACTCCCTTACTCTTAATGAGTGGCTTAAAAATAATGAGGCAGTTTTAATTGATGTAAGAGAAGTTGTTGAATATAAAGCTTGCTCTATCCCTGATTCAAAACATTTGCCTTTGTCGCAAGTGACAATTGATAAAGCTCATTTACCAGAGCATAAAGATAAGAAGCTGGTGCTACATTGCAAAAGTGGCAAAAGATCAATGATGGCTTGTGAGAAGTTAATTCAAGAAGGAGTTAATTTTGATATCTGGAATTTAGAAGGGGGTATTGAGGCTTGGCAAGCAACAAATTTGCCAATAATTTCAAATAAAAATATTCTACCATTGGAAAGGCAAGTGCAGGTAGCTGTTGGATCATTTATATTGCTGGGCTTAATTATGAATTATTTAACAAATAATCAATTATATCTAATTTTACCTCTTATCATCGGCGCTGGACTTTTAAACGCTGGCATAACTGGTTGGTGTGGATTGGGAAAATTATTATCCAATATGCCTTGGAATAAATGATAATTTGCGGCTTTATAGCGATATTATTGATGGGGGTTACGCTAGGATTGCTTGGTGCGGGAGGCTCAATCTTAACTGTGCCGATATTGGTATATCTTTTTGACACTTCTCCCACTTTAGCTACTAGCTATTCACTTTTATTAGTTGGATTTACTGCCCTAGCCGGATCATATTTCTATTTTATTAAAAAGCAGATAGATTTTGATATTGCTATAAAATTTGCTATCCCATCAATAATATCTGTTTATATAACCAGAAGATTTTTACTGCCAATAATCCCCAATAACTTTGTTCTTTTTAACTGGCAGATAGACAAGGATTTGTTTATTTTATTGTTATTTGCCGCAGTAATGCTTTTGACCTCTTATTCTATGATCAAAGGTCCAAGAAAAATATCTGCTAATAATAATGAATTATCATTAATTGCTAAAAATTCTTTTATTGTTATTGAGGCAGTGATAGTTGGCTTTGTTACCGCAATCATTGGTGCTGGCGGCGGATTTTTAATAGTTCCAGCTTTGATATTGCTAAATAAAATTAATGTTAAAACCGCAATAGGTAGCTCATTGTTAATAATAGCGGCCAAATCATTATCAGGATTTGTTGGCGATATACAAGGCGGAATTATTGTTGATTATGTATTGGCAACAAAATTACTAATTCTTGCTGCTATTGGTATGTTTTTAGGAGTCTTTCTTAGCAAATATATAAGTCCTGATAATCTTAAAAAATGGTTTGGATATTTTGTAATGATAGCTTCAATATTAATAATAATTAAAGAAATAGCGTTGTGAAGATAAAACATTTTTTTGATTTTGATACTGCAACTTTTAGCTATATTATCTCTGATTGCAAAACAAATAAATGTGCAATTATTGATCCTGTTTTAAATTATGATCAATTTTCGGGCGCAACCTCAACCAAATCAGCTGATGAGATTATATCCTATATAAAGGAATATAATTTAGAAGTTGAATGGATATTGGAAACTCACGTTCACGCCGATCATTTAACATCATCGCAATATTTGAAAGATAATCTGGGTGGCAAAGTAGCAATTGGAGAAAATATTATTGAGGTGGCTAAATTTTGGTCGCCAATTTTTAACAATGAGATAAAAATAGATGGATCTTATTTCGACATCTTGCTGCAAGATAAGCAAATAATAACAATCGGAAATATGACAACGAAAATAATCTATACTCCTGGTCACACCCCGGCATGCTGTTGTTATTTTGTAGGCGATGCTATTTTTGTTGGCGATACCATATTTCAGCCGCATGTTGGCACTGCTAGAACCGACTTTCCAGGAGGTAGCGCTCAAGATTTATATATATCAATACAAAAAATATTATCTCTACCTGATGCAACTAAAATTTATGTTGGCCACGATTACCCAGAAGATAAAGCGACCCCAATCTCTACAGTTAAAGAGCAGAAAGAGAAAAATATCATGATTGCAAAAAACGTAAATCAAGATGACTTTATTAAGGCTAGAAATAAAAAAGATGAGAATAAGTCAGTGCCCAAATTATTGCTTCCATCAATTCAATTTAATCTAAGAGCCGGGTCTTTTGGTAATAAAGAAGTTAATGGGATAAATTATATAAAAATACCGATAAATAAAATTGGATAGTTTTAGTTGATAAAGTTAAAAAGTCTCAAATTCCCATTATAAGCTTAATAATCATGGAAATAGCGGTTAAGCTTGAAATACCAAATAGCCACAGAATTACAAACCAAAGCCATTGTTTTTTTTGAGTAGAAAGGCTTTTCAACCATTCAATACATTGCTTTTTCACTGCTCTTTCCTCTAAAGATGTAATAAACATAGCCAGTATAAGTCAAAACAACTGGTAAAAATATCGTAATTCCTATTAACATGATAGATTGCGAGGTTGGTGCTGCAGCTGCTTGCCACAAATCCATTTCATAAGGCACAATCCATGGATACATGCTAATGGCAATTCCTAAATATGATAAGAAGAATAATAAAATAGTGAGTAAAAATGGCCTATATTCAGCTGATTTATTTAAATCATAATATATGGTCAAAAAAGTTATGATTGATATCAATGGAATTGGCGCAAGTAATAAAATATTTGGTATCGTAAACCATAAATCAATAATTCTCTCACTAATAAATGGCATAGTAATGGTGATTATTGACATAAAAATACCAACATAAATTAGGACATATTTTGCGGTTTTTCGAGCCCAAGTTTGAGTCTCGTTGTTGGTTTTCATTATTAACCAAGTGCTACCAAGTAAAGCATAGCCAAAAATCATTGCAATGCCGGTGATTATAGAAAATCCATTCACCCAATCTAAAGCTCCGCCAGAAAAAGCACGGTTTTCAACTTCAATTCCTTGAATAAAATTTCCTAAAATAATTCCTTGCATCAAAGCTGCTAAGATTGAGCCAATATGAAATGAGGTATCCCAAATTTTTTTCTGTTTTTTGCTATGAGATTTAAAGCGAAATTCAAAGGCGACGCCGCGAAAGATTAAGCCAACTAACATCAGTATAATTGGCATATAAAAAGCTGACATAATAATAGAATATGCTGGTGGAAAAGCTACAAAAAGACCGCCAGCACCCAAAACAAGCCAAGTTTCATTACCATCCCAAAAAGGCGCGATAGAGTTCATTATTTTGCTGCGGCAACTATCTGATGGCGCAAATGGAAACAAGATTCCGCAGCCAAGATCAAAGCCATCAAGTAAAACATAAAGAAAAACTGCCGTGGCAATTAGGAGTCCCCAAATAAGTGGTAGATCTAGAAAATTTGAAAAATCTATCATGATTTATTTATTGAATTAACCAAGGATGCTTGCTTGCTATGATCGTAAAATTTTTCTTCTTCTCCAACAACCGGACCTTTTTTAATTAACTTTAAAATATAATAGGTGCCCGCGCCAAAAATAAATGTGTAAACAATAATAAAAATAGCTAAGCTGATAGCAATTTGTGTGCCAATAACAGGCGACAGACTATCGGCAGTTCTTATTACGCCATAAACAGTATAAGGCTGCCTTCCAACCTCAGTTACAAACCAGCCAGCAAGAACCGCTATAAACCCTGAAGGGGTTAAAGCTGCGCACCAATATAAAAACCATCTAGTTTCAAAAATATTCTTTTTGAAATACAAAAATGCTGCAATAATGCCAGTTAAAATCATGGCAAATCCTATTGCCACCATAACTCTAAAAGACCAAAAAACTATCGCTACCGGCGGTTGATTTTCTACACCAAAAGATTTTAGACCCTTAATCTCACCATCAGCTTTATGAGTTAATATTATACTGGCCAGCTTTGGAATGGCGATTTCCATGTGGTTTTTTTGATTTTCTTGATCAGGAATAGCGAATAATCTTAGAGCTGCGCCTTTTTCATCTTCCCAAATACCCTCCATTGCCGCTACTTTTGCGGGTTGATGCTTTAAAGTGTTTAAGCCGTGATAATCTCCAACAACCAGCTGAATGGGAGCAATAAAAATTGCCATCAACATTGCTAAAGTAAAGGTAACTTTAGCATGTTTTACAAATTTATTTTTTAGCAAATAAAAAGCAGAAACTCCGCCAATTACAAAGGCGGTTGTTAAATATGCTGCCAATATCATATGTACAAGTCGGTAAGGAAAAGACGGATTAAATATAATATCCATCCAACTTGTGGGATATAATAAGCCATCTTCTTTTATTTCAAAGCCTTGCGGAGTTTGCATCCAGCTATTAGCTGACAATATCCAAAAAGCAGAAATCAAAGTTCCAACTGCAACAATACAAGTTGAGGTGAAATGCATTCTTTTACTAACCTTGCCCCAGCCAAACAACATTATACCAAGAAATGAAGCTTCTAAAAAGAAAGCTGTCAAAACTTCATAACCCAAAAGCGGCCCAATAACATTGCCAACCTTATCAGAAAATAATCCCCAATTAGTGCCAAATTGATATGACATGACAATGCCAGATACAACGCCCATGCCAAAGCAAACAGCAAATATTTTGATCCACATCTTGTATATTTCGACATAAATCGGATTGTTAGTTCTAAGATATTTATATTCTATTACAGTTAAAAAACTGGCAAGACCTATCGTGACAGCAGGAAAGATAATATGAAAACCAATAGTGAAGGCAAATTGAATTCTGGCTAGAATTTCAGCATTTGAATTAAGTATCTCCATCATGTTATTTGTAGATTAAGTTAAATCGTAAATATACATTAGATATATCTAATATTATGTCAAGAACTGAACGCAATTTTACACTATAGATGTTTAACAATAAAGCTACACCTTTCTAAGTCTTAATCTATAATTAGTAGAAAATGCCGACTGCATGTATCTAGCGACTTATACCAAAATCCAATACAAAAAAGTAAGCACTCTATGAAATAGCTTAATAAGTTTTAAGGTCACAATATTTTGCCTAAATCATTAATTATAAATTAAAAATAGTACCGTGAGGAGTATAATTAATATCTTGTAAATTTAAATTATTTAGTTACTGATTATTGCCTTAATTGTTACGCTTTAAAGCGCCATCTTTTATCTTAAATTTTAGTAACTTTGTAGTTATTGAAAATTTTTATAATCCAGCAACTCTAGATATTATTGAGATTTTAAAAATCCTTAATGCCTATAAATCTTTAAGATTTAGGATTTGAGATGATTATATACATATAGTAAAAAATTTATTTTAAAAAAATGCCCAAAGAGGATTTATTAAGCATGAACGGTATTGTGATGGAAGTTTTGCCAAATACCATATTTCGTGTTGAGCTTGAAAATGGTCACTTAATCACAGCTCATGCTTCAGGAAAGATTCGCAAGAATAAAATTAGAGTTCTTAAGGGAGATAAGGTTGAGGTTGAAATGACAACCTATGATTTGACTAAGGGTCGAATAGTTAGAAGAAACGTATAATTAAATCCGCCTTTAATGACAAATCTTGTTATTGTTGAATCCCCCGCCAAAGCAAAGACAATTGCTAAATATCTAGGTCCAGGATATGATGTAATAGCTTCGTTTGGTCATATTCGCGAATTACCAAGTAAAAATGGTTCGGTTGATACCAATAATGACTTTGCTATTAATTATGAAATATCACCAAAATCAACTAAACATGTCCGTGATATTGTAACCAAAGCTAAAACTTGTACAAAGCTAATTCTTGCACCAGATCCAGATCGAGAGGGGGAGTCTATTGCTTGGCACGTTTTAGAAGTTCTTAAAAACAAAAAAGCTATTAAGTCAACAATACCAGTGGAAAGAGTTGTTTTTAACTCAATAACAAAATCTGCAGTTAGTGATGCTATAAAAAATCCGCGTCAAATTAATATGGATTTAGTTAATGCGCAACAAGCCAGAAGAGCGCTTGATTATCTTGTTGGCTTTACCCTGTCACCAGTTTTGTGGCGCAAATTACCGGGCAGTAAATCAGCTGGCAGAGTTCAGTCAGTTTCTTTGAGGTTAATTTGTGATCGTGAAGATGAAATTGATAAATTTGTTAGCCGAGAATATTGGTCAATTAAACTATCTCTTAATAATCAAGATCATGAGCAATTTGAAGCTAATTTAATCGAGGTTGATGGTAAGAAGCTGGAGAAATTCTCTATTCAAAATAAAGATCAGGCTGAGATTATCAAAGATAAATTAAAAGAGAAGCAATATCAAATTGCCAAAATTACTAAAAAAGAAGTTAAAAGAAGGCCGCAACCACCTTTTACAACTTCTTCAATGCAGCAAGAAGCGGCAAGAAAGCTAGGCTTTTCTGCTAAAAAAACAATGATGGTAGCACAAAAGCTTTATGAAGGCATTGACATTGGCGGATCGACTCAGGGTTTGATAACTTATATGAGAACTGATTCAATTGAAGTTGCTCCAGAAGGTTTAAAAAACGCTCGCAGTGCCATTGAAATATTATATGGTAAAAAATATTTGCCAAAGCAGCCCAATCATTTTAAGAGTAAGGTTAAAAATGCACAAGAAGCCCACGAATCAATTAGACCAACTGACTTTTCTTTGAATCCTGATAAAATTAGAAATAATCTTGATCAGGACCAATTTTCCTTATACGATCTAATATGGAAAAGAATGATGGCATCACAAATGTCAGATGCTATTTTTGATCAAGTTGTGATTGATATTGTTACTATCCCAAGCTATGGTAAAGCTAGAACTGTTGGTACTACGATTAAATTTGACGGATTTTATAAGGTTTATCGTGAAGATAGAGATGATGAAAAAGAAGAGGATAAGCAAAATTTACCAAAATTATCAGAAGATGAAAATCTTAGTTTAAATGAAGTTAGGCCCAATCAGCACTTCACTGAACCACCGCCAAGATATTCTGAAGCTAGCCTTATTAAAAAAATGGAAGAATTAGGAATTGGTCGCCCATCAACATATGCCACTATTATTTCTGTTATCCAAGATCGTGGCTATGTTCGTATTGATAAAAAAAGATTTTTTCCAGAAGAAAGAGGTCGCATTGTAACGACATTTTTAAAAGAATTTTTTGCTAAATATGTTGAGTATAGCTACACAGCAGATCTAGAAAATGAACTTGACTATATATCTAATGGCGACATTGAGTGGAACCATTTTTTAGCAAAATTTTGGAAGGATTTTAGTAGTGATACAACGCAAGTTAGCGAAAAATCATTTCAAGAAGTGCTCGATGTATTAAATGAAAAGGTTGGTGAACATGTATTTGGTCGAGATGATACAGGAAAAATAAATGATTCTTGCGCATCATGCAAAGATGGAAAATTATCACTACGCTTAGGTAAATTTGGCTCTTTTATAGGTTGCTCAAACTATCCTGATTGCAAAAATAGTCGTAAAATTTTTATTGATGAAGCAAGTGAAACAAGCGGCGATAATAAATCTGGTTTTGAACCAAGAAATATCGGTGCTGATCCTGCTACCGGACTTGAGATGCAAGTTAAATTAGGTCCCTATGGCCCTTATATTGAGTTGCTGGGCAGTGAAATAGCTGCTGGTGAGGAGATAGTGAATGGCAAAAAGAAGAAAATTCGTGCTAAAAAGCCAAAAAGAGTTGCAATTCCCAAGGGAATTAATCCATCTGAAATAGACTCTAAAGTTGCTGCTAAGTTACTAACATTGCCACGCGAAGTTGGATTACATCCAGAAAATGGTGAAAAAATACTTGCAAGTATCGGGCCATTTGGTCCTTATCTTCTTTACGATAAGCAGTTTTTTTCGGTAAAGGATGACGACATTTTGGAGATTGGACTTAATCGCTCCGTTGATTTAATTGCTACTTTGATTGAAAAAAAGAAACACGCCCCCAAAAGACCAAAAAGAAAATATCCAATCAAGAAAAAGTCAAAAAAATAATAATACTAAAAGCTATATTTAAAATAGGTTAGCATTTATTAATTTTTAGCTTCATCTTTTTGTTTTTAAAAGCTATAAATCTTCAGCGCTTATCGGCATAATATCAATTCTAGATATTTTGAGATTTGATTTATTCTTTAGAAAAATTATTCACTAGCACTTCAAGTTTTCTAAAATAATTATTGCTTGACCTTTTTTAATTGGCTTTTTGTAACCCAGATTGTATTTGGAGTGGTTAAAATTGAGCTATATTTTTTCTTAAATTTGTTATTTAATTAAATGATTTGCTTTCTCATTGAGTGCTCATAATAACAAAATCAACTTTAAGATTTAAAAATATTTAAGGTTAGAATTTAAAGAAAAGCCTCCTATATAAAAATTTCAATTTTTTTTAGAGTTTTTGTATGTAAGGATTTTTTTTGCGACCCAATATTTAAAAATATTTTAATGGAGGCAGATTTGCTAAATATTACCAAGGATCATTTTTTTCAAAAGAGAATGCTTGAAGATCATGATAATCTTCATATAAGCAACGATGAATTGGTTAAAATTCAAGATGAAAACTTTGTGCAAAATAATTTTTTAAATCAAATTACCAAAGATCTAGATTTCAGTAATGACGCCACTATATTGTGCCAGTCTAAGATCAAAAATCCTAATTTTTTTTCCATCATCTATAGCAATAAGGCCTTTCAAGAGTTATTTGATGTTTTAAATGAAGATATCTTTGGCAAAAGTTATGATTTTTTATTAGAAGAGTTTAATTTAGATTATTCTTCCGAAGACCAAATTGAGTATTTCCGACTTATTAAAGATATCAAAGACTTTCACCCATGCTCAATCATAGTATCAATTCCTGGTCAAGATAATGCTGGTAATGATCATGATAAAAAAAGATTTAAAATAGATTTTAAGCCCGATAATTTTATTGATGATTTAGGCAGGAGGCATGCAAAATTCGTTTTCCATCGAATATCAAAATTAGATGAAGAATCTAAAAAAAGTTTTAATAAAAATAATACTTATGACGAGATGAGTGCCAAACAAAAATCTCGTCAAGAAAGTGAAACTCTCCTCAAGGGAATTGAAAGAGCTCTTCATAATGAAAGATTGTTGCGAAAAATAGCTTCTTTCATTATATCCGATATGCCAATTGATGAGATCGCTAATAAAGTTGCCAAATCAATATGCCAACATTTTCGTGTCGATCGCTGCATAATACATGACTATCGTAGCTCGCAGACTAGTTTTGTAGTTGAATATTGCGATACAAATATCAAAAATATTTTTGATAATAATAATCCTAACAGAATAAAATTACTAACTAAATATATTGATTTTCAGAATGCATTTTACAAAAAACATTCAGGAAAAGATAGTAAAAGCTGGGTGGCCATAGCTAATAATATAGCTGAAGATAATAATTTTTATGATATTCGAGATATCTGTAAAGATTTTCAAATTGCCACACAAATTGCTGTTACTACTGTATTTAATAATGAGGTTAATGGCGGTATATATATACATCAATCACAGAATAGATCTTGGCTAGCTGATGAAATCGAGGTTATTGAAATGATAGCGGATCAATTATCGATAGCGATAGATAGGTCGGTATCGGTAGAAAAAGTTATGGTTAGTAATCATGCTTTAATGGAAAAAACTGTTGAATTGAGGCAGGCTCTAAAGAAAGAGCAAGAAATGCGTAAAATGCAAAATGAGTTTGTGGCTTTGGTTTCTCACGAATTCAAAACCCCACTACAAATTATTGATGGCACAAGAGAATTGCTGCATAGAAAAGTAAAAAATATCAATCTTCAAGACCCTTCAATTGAAAAATGTTTTGATCGTATTAAGTCTGGAATTCAGCGCATGAATGGCTTGATAGGAAGCACTTTAAATCTAGCCAGGATGGAGAGTAGTGATGGCAAAATTAACATTGAGGCAAGTGATTTTGATATCCAAAAATTTATTTATGATATAATTGATAAGAACTCTAACCTAGCACAAAATCGCAATATAAAGTTCTTAATTAATATTAAAGACTTGCCACAAAAAATAAGCGGTGACCCTAAGCTGCTAGAGCATTCCTTTAATAATATTATTTCAAATGCCATTAAATACTCAAAAAATAATGGCTCTGTAAAAATTATAGCAAAATCTAATAATGAAAAAATAGCCATTAGAGTTGTCGATAGTGGTATTGGAATACCTAAAGATGATTTGCGCAACATAGGTCAGAAATTTTTTAGAGCCAATAATACCCTATCCGTTGCTGGAACCGGTATTGGATTATATCTCTCAAAGAATTTTATTAATCTGCATGGCGGAAATCTAGTAATTGATAGCGAGATTGATGTTGGAACCTCCATCACGGTTACATTGCCAAGATAAAATATATGTCGCTATTGATTATATTAAAATAATAATTAATACCATTCACAGTCCTATAGACTACTTATAAATAGATATCTTTTAAGGTTTTATTATTATATCAAATCTTATAAAATTAAAATATTTACAAGCTGCAACATATCATTATTGCAAATCAAGATTATTTAAAAATGAAATTACCGATACAAGCCTTTTTATGCTTCTTATTATTTGTCACAAACTCATTTGCTGATAGTTATCCTAAAGTTAGCGGGGATATTCTTTTGATGGGTCAAGCTGATTATATATCTTCAACCGAAGCAACAAATATTAAAAAAAATAATATCTTTCTTTATTCTGAAGCTGATTTTGCTTTAAACTTTGATAAAAATTGGTCTATCAAGACTCAGTGGCGTTCATTTCCCAATTCTCAGATTAGATCACATCAATATTATGACTTTAATAGATTTTATAGCTTCAATGACGGAGATAGAGGTATTAATGTAGATGATCAAGCCGTTGTTATTGAGGAGCTAAAGCTTGATTTCAAAAATGAAGATTTAAATTTTTATTTAGGAAAATTTGATCCAGGGTTTGGTAACGCTCATCATAAATCAAAAAGACTCGGTGTATTCACTTGGCAGTTTAACGAAGATTATAATCTTCGAGAAAAGATAGGTGGTGGTATATCAGCATTATTAGAAAATAGTATTATCTCATTTAGTACATTTTTTAATGATACAACGGGACTTAGTAAAAGCACTGTTCAAGAAAGGGGTAGAGCTAGTAGAGATTCTGGAATTGCTGGTAGCAATGGCACGCTTTCATCCTATTTAGTAGAAATTGACGGTAAGGATTTTTTTGGCGTTGAGAACCTTTATTATAATTTTGGCTATAGAGATCTTGGTATAGATAACGCTTTAAATCGTCGCGGAGAAACTGGTTATGTTGCTGGATTTGAATATCTTTATCATCTTAGCTCTAAAACAAAATTTGTGCCATTATTTGAGGCTGTAAAGATTGATGATTTTGGTGGCGCTAAGGGACGCGATGCCTTATATTATACTCTTTCTTTAGTTGCTAATTATAGTAGTTGGAGTGCTAGCACAACTTATAATAAAAGAGAAATTAAATCCGGCAATCAAGATGGTACTAAAATAGCTGATAATATGTTGCAAGCAACAATCGGTTATAAAATTAATAGAAACATGACGCTTGATGTCACTAGAGCTCAAATTAAAGAAAGTGGTCACAAATCAACTATTTTTGGCGCTAATTTGAGTTATTTATATCAATTTTAATTAAAAAATAAATTCAGAGCCTAATACCAAGTTGCAATCTATTTTAAAGATGATTTTTGGTATTAGGTTTGTGCTTGACAAGATTACGATCTATTTCGCTTTCTTGATAGAATTCTTCGCCAATCTTAATTTCTTCTCTATCCTTTAAAACTCGCCAAGAATTAGTGTCTCTTAGACTAAAAATACAGCCGCAATATTCTTGCTTATAAAAATTCTCTTTCTTGGCTATCTCATACATTCTCGATGCCCCGCCCTGCTTTCTCCAGTTAAAAGTCCAATAATTAATGCCATCATAATTTGCAGCCGCTCTGATGCCGCAATCATTAATTTGTTCCATATTTTTCCAGCGCGAAATTCCAAGAGAAGAAGTGATGGTGTGAAAGTTATTTTCATAAGCATAAAGTGCTGTGCGCTCAAATCTCATATCAAAACATTTAGTGCATCTCTCACCTCTTTCAGGCTCCCACTCCAAACCCTTAGCCCGCTTAAACCAGTTTTGCACATCATAATCAGCATCAATAAAGGGAATATCTAGCTTTTCGGCAAATCTTATATTCTCATTTTTACGAATCTCATATTCTTTCTTGGGATGAATATTGGGGTTATAAAAAAATATTGTTAGATCAATATTAGATTCTTTCATGCGCTCCATAATATCGCCAGCGCAAGGCGCGCAGCAACTATGCATCAAAACCTTATTGTCAATTGCATTTTGTGGTAATAATAATTTATCCATTTTTTATAAATAATATAATTTCTATGCCAGAACTACCAGAAGTTGAGACCGTTAAAAGAGGAATTGAAATTCTTAATAATTTGCAAATTAAAAGTGTTTTTCGCTCTGATAAAAAACTTCGCATCAATTCTCAAGAAAGTTTATATTTATTAAAACAACAAAAAATAAATAAAATCAAGAGAAGAGCGCGCTATTTAATTTGTGAAATCAGTAATAATAAAAGCCTTATTATTCATCTTGGCATGAGTGGCAAGCTTACAGTTGGTAAATTTTCTCATAAAAAACATGATCATTTTGCCTGCGAATTTGAGGATAAAACATGGCTTGTTTTTAATGATGCTCGTAGATTTGGCTTTATTGATTTGGTTGATAATAGCAATATTGACAATCACCAATTTCTTAAAAAGCTAGGCCCTGAGCCCCTTTTAGATGATTTTAATTTAAAATATTTTGCCAATAAACTAAAAAACAAATCAATGAATATCAAGACTGCCTTGATGGATAATTCTTTGGTTGTAGGGGTGGGGAATATTTATGCTAATGAATCTCTTTTTGACAGCAATATTAGCCCGCTTTGCCCTTCTAATAAAATTAGTGAAAAACAAGCCTTAAAGCTTATATCCTCAATTAAAAAAACTCTGCAAAAAGCGATAGATTTAGGGGGATCTTCTATTTCAGACTATGTCAATGCAACTGGCGAATTTGGTGGCTATCAAAGTAATTTTAGAGTTTATGGTCGCGAAAATGAAAAATGCTTTAATTGCAATGATAGCATAAAAAGAATAGTGCAAAATGGTCGCTCAACTTTTTTTTGCCCAAAATGTCAAAAATAATTCAAGTTTTTTTATAATATTTTTACTTAAGCACTGTTATCAACCCGTGCAGGGGTTGATATAGCTATTTTAAAAAAATAATCTCTTGCATCATCTGATATATTATGATATAATCATGTTTGGATACCATTCCAAGTCCAGCCTTTAGATAGGCTATATATTTTTAAGATTATGAGATTATACCAAAATCCATCTTTAATACTACATTTAACCTTTTTATTTTTGGTCCAAAATTTAAGCAATAAATCTTATGTTTATAACTATACACGGCGATTTATTGCTTAAATTTTATCCTCAAAACTAATTTGATTAAATGTAGTATTAAAGATGGATTTTGGTATAATAAATTCTTGGAAAAATATTCAATTAATATCAGTTGCTTCACAAGGTCCTTGGTCAACAGTTGAACTTATTACTGGGTGATCTGTGATCTAATAGAAGCTTTAATTAGGTTAGATATATTTTTATGCCAGATACAGGGTATCAATCGTTAACAAATTTTCTTAAAAAGGAACGTTATTATTATGATAAAGAACGATCTAAAGCGTGGTACATTGATCGGTTAGAATACCTTGGACAATTCACCGATAGTGTTTCGTCTGTTTCGTCAGAAGATCGATCAATATTTTGGGGAAATGTTAAATTATTTTCATCTCATGCAAAAAAATACCTTGATCTTGATGCAAAAATCAGAGCATTAGGTAAAGTTTACAATCACGTGGATAAACTAACGGAAGCGAAGCAAGATTGCGAAAAATCAGCTTGTGATCAAATAAATTATTTTAATAATCTTTTTAATCAAAATCCAAAATTATTTGCTAGAATTTTAGCTAAAGACATAACAAATACCGACAATAAAGATAAATTAAAAGAATTTTTTGATAACGCTAAAGAATTTGTATTGATCTCAGCTAGTACAAAATACCACTCTCTAGAATTCAAAATATTAAAACTTTTAGAAGAAAATATTTTTCAAAATGAAGAGCAAGTAGAGCAAGTAGAGCAAGTAGAGCAACTTAAAGAATATTACCCCAAATTAATATCAGAGCATAGAGAGCTATTAGTAAAAGAATATCAAGAATCATGTACGAATCATCGTATTCAATGGTACACGCCATCGTTAATGTTTAATACCGATCGTCAAACAGTAGCAGGCGTTTTCAAAATTAATATTCAAGTTCACCCCGATGATTTGACAAAGGCCGTTGAAACCTTGATTAAAAAAGGCTTATTGATAGACCAAGATAATTGGGGCAATACTTATCAGAAAACAGCACCTTTTTTTTCAGATAATTTAAGCATAATTCTTTATGAAGAGCTAAATGCCGATCCGGCAAAATGGAATAAAAGAATTAATGCCGTTGAAGTTGCCTTATTTGAGGCCGGAGTTAGACCAAGAGCGTTAAATAAAAGATCTGGAAGGGGATCGGTGGTTAATGACAAAAAAATTCCTGGTGCAATATATAGCTTTTATAAAAAAGATAATGACTACAATTGGGACCCAAATTGGGAAGAAGAGGATTATGATTATAAACAAGATTATAAAATAGATAGTGTTTTACAGGAAAATGAGGAAAGCATTTGTTCTTTTGATGATCTAAAGAAACTTACAGGTCAAACTGATTACGAAGACGTTGCAAAAAAAATTAACATAGTAGAAATACAAAATTTATTTGATTATAGCAATACACTGCATTCTAATTACCATAATAAACTCGATCCCGCAAATACCAGCTATATTCAATTTAAATCTAGAAATAGTCATCCTAAATTTAAATACTTTAAGATTGAAAATGCTACTTCAGATGATACAAAAAAAATTATACAAAATATTTATTCATATCACTGTTCGGTGGGATGGACAAAGGATAAAGGTATAGTTGGCCAGGTCAATGTTACTGAATTATTCCCAAAAATTAAAGAAAAAATTACATTAATTGGACAAAAAATATATCAAAATTCAAGTAATAAAGCAGATTTAGAGAAATTAAAATCATCCTATGAATTTTATCAAACATTATCAACATTAAAGCATGAAGATGCCCAAAAAATTCAACATGATAAAACACAAGACGGCTCAATTCCAGAAGATGAATCAAAAGGCCTAAAACAAGAGTTAAATGAGGCAAACCATATCATTGGTGAAAAACATCATTTACTCAATGTTGAGGTAAAAATGGCCAATATTTTGCAAACCTCGTGTCAAGCAATAGTAAATGCTGGAAATTATATCTTAGATAATGGCAGATATGGGATAAGCGGCCTAAATAAAGCGATACATGATGCAATTGATGGTGAAGCGGTTTATGACGTCAAAGAAATTACATTTAAAAATCATAATTACTATTACAAATGTAAAACAAGCCCATTATGCGATGCCTTAGTTAAAAATGCCAAAGATCAAGGTGTTTTGGATCAAAAAACTCAAATATTAGTTCAACTTTATAAAGATAAAGAATTTAAAAATCCTCTCCTAGAAGAAAGCCAAGCAAAAGATGGTGATGATAATCTTCTTTATCTCGATCGAGAAGGTAAAGTTACCAAACTTACAACTAATAAACTCCATTTTAAGCAAAAAAACACATCGGTCACCGTCAATAAATTAAAAGAAAATGAAGTTGTCTTGGTTGATTTAAAAGTAGTAGGAGGGGCTGGAGAAGAAAGTTTAAAAAATAAAACCGTAATTCACGCTGTTGGTCCTGATTATAGAAAAGATGATATTAAAAAATTATCTTCTAACGCCAGAAAAAGAAAGCTAAAAGAAATCTATCAAAAAGCCCTCGATAAAGCTTATGATAATGGTATTAAATCTATCGCCCTACCAGTTTTGTCAGTTGGAGTTTTTAATTTTCCTGCTAAAGAAGCAGCTGAGGTTGTAGCCGATATTTTAAAAACAAATTGTCAACGCTTTGATAAAATTGAGGTTTGCGATAAAAATCAAGACAGGAATAAGCAAGATCAAGAAACTGAAATAATTCAATTAATCAAAGAAAATTTAGCATCAAGCCAATCTAAGCCAAATTACAATTTATCCGATCAATTAAAATCAGGATTTGAGAAATCTCTAACCCCCAAAAGATATCAAGCGGCTTTGTCAATATTGCATCGTTATTGTGGTGTTAATGTAGATTCATTGACACAAGGGTTACAAGAATATTTAGATAATGCAGAAAAATTTAAAGGTATAAATTTTGATTTTGATAAGACGGATGATTTCGATAAAGATTTAGAATCTAAGAGGCGTGATCTTGCACAATTTAACAAAAACTGCTATGATTTCTTCGCAAAAGATAGCGATGAAATGTGGAAAAAAGTTGCTGAATTTGCCACAAATGAAGCTAAAGCTAAAGATTTATTAAGAATTAAAGAAAAATTTAATTTTCACAAAGATGATAATAATTTTCAAGAAATAGTAAGCATCTTTGATGTTTTATATAATCAAGATTCTTCAAATCAAACTCTAGAGGATAGTTTACAAGAGCTAAAGAAAATTATTATCTGCGCAAGACTAAAAAAGAAGGTCGCCAATATATCTGAAAAAGATGCAAATCGTTTAGCTGATGGCTTTATTAATAATAACCAAAATATAGATTTAATCAAAAAAGATCCATCTTTAAAAGACAAAATCTCAGCACAAAAAATAGAAAATATTTTTAGCAAATTTGTTTCTTTAGGTAAAATTGAAAATATTGAAGATTTAAAATTTAGAATTTACGAGAAAAAAGTTACGCAGTTTCAAGAAAAGTTTAGCAATGAAGTTTTGCTGCTTGATGAAGTAAAGGCAGTCAAAATGGCAGGAGATGAGGTTGTTTTCAGGGGGATTAGCTTACCATCTCAGATATCACTTCAAGAGCAAGAAGCAATTATTAACAAATCATTTCTAAGCGCTAATATTCCTCAGGCTAAATCAGCAACTAAAAATGAAAGGCAAGATCTAGGATCTTTACAAATATTAAAAAACAGAATACCGAGTCCAGTTGGCGAAGGAAATAGAATCTCATATGCGGTAGCTACTTCTTTAAATCCAAAAACTGCAATAGAATATGCCACTAAAAGCGATAAATATGGTTGGATTTATGAAATTAGACCACAACAACATAAAAATGCGGTATTAATAAAAGGAGTATATAATGAGGTTGATTTTTCAGAAATTAAACCAGAAGAGATATATGCTGCTTATCTTATAGAGCAATGCGAAGATAAAGAAACATCTAAAGTAACTAAAAAAATTCTTAATCCTCAATTTAAAAAAAGAGCTACTGATCAACCTCAAGAAAAGCTTCAAGAGGAAACCGATATAACTAGAGTAAACTTATTATCTAAAATCGCTGAAAAGTCAGGCGAAATAGATAAATATTTAAGAAACATTTCATTACAAGCTACAAAAAGCTTTAATGATTTGGCAGCAAAACATGATTTAAAATTTGATAACGGGTCTCCTTCTGATACTATTATTTCACTAGATACAGCAGAGCAATCCGAGCTTATTAAAAAAGAAAGAGGGGTAGGTCATCAACATAAATTAAAAAAATTTATGGAAAATGTATCATGGGCACAACCACCGAGACCAGAAACAATTCCAGAGGAGTTTGATGAAGCATCTAAGGGGAATAGAAAATTAACACCAAACCCTGATGCGTATGCTGACCCCCAATCGCTCAGAGAAATTACGGCAATTAGTAAGTCAGATAAAGACTTAATAGAAATCAAAACCTCGGGGGTCAATAACTGGTGCGGCTATTTTGCTTTGGCAAATTGCCTAAAATATCAGCCTAGATATGTCAAAGACACTGCCTATCGAAATTTAGGAATTGATGCGTCTGAAGCTATAAAATTATATTATAATGAATTGCTGACACATTTTAACACATTCAATACTGCTAATAGAGATTATGATAAAAATCTAAAGCTTGCAGAAGAAATGCCTTATGATACTGGGGATCAACAAATTAAACGCGCAGCAAGGATTTCAGAATTAGAATCTATTGAAAGCGAACAATTTTCAACTAAAACTGGCTTTTATATTGCAGAATTCAAAAAATTGAAAGCCTTAAAAGAAAATCTTGATGCACAAAGTCCGTCAGGAGATTTGTTACAAGAGCTAGAAAAAATTTCACATAACGAAGAAAATGATAAATTATATCAATTTTTCATTGGCGGCTTTATACAAAAAAAATACCGTGAAGAATGGAAGAGTATTCACCAAGCATTGCGGTTTGAGCAAATTTTTAATCAATGCAACTCTGATCAATTAGTCTTCGATCTTTGTGATGAGGATAATCAGAGCGGAATGTTCGCCGAATCATATATCTCTCTTGAACAAATAAAATTTCTAGCTCAACAGCTAAATACTTTATTTAAATGTAAAACTTTACATTTAATCTTACATTCCTAATAATTTAATTTAATTAATTAATAAAAATTATAGGAGTAAAAATGACTACAATCCAACAAAAAATAGTAAAAC
>Ga0209223_10001793_pt1 | contig 22794 bp, 28 predicted proteins | sample COG_06_FD_184750 | JGI IMG/M metagenome (GOLD analysis project Ga0209223, IMG submission 184750) | Pelagic Microbial community sample from North Sea - COGITO 998_met_06 (SPAdes) (version 2) | ecosystem: Environmental > Aquatic > Marine > Neritic zone/Coastal water | place: Helgoland, sampling...
CGATAGCGAAGCTGAAGTCCCGGTCAACGAAGATGACGTTCTCCTCAATCGAACCCTGCTTATCCAAGCGAGAGATGATTGCATCGAAGTCAGCCAAAGCAGTTGGGATACCACCAGACCAGAGGTTGCCTCGGTTCTGAACAGCGTAGAAAACGCCTTCGGAACCAGCATTGACAGTGCCCGCGCCTGTAGCAGAACTAAGCGCAGCTTCAGCACCAGAACCAGTATCAGCAGGAACAGCCTCAATCATAGCTGTCTCGAGGTAGTCGTCAAAGCGAAGACGGGTCTCGTGCTCGGACTTCATGTACCACAAGTATCCGGAAGCTCCGTTCTCGGTGGTCACCTCAATCCATCCAATCTGAGCCATGTCAGAACCAGAGACAGCGTACTTGTCCTTGATGATGATTGGCTTGTTGTCGAAGATGAAGTCGTCAGCCTCGAGGGTTCCAACCATTCCGTCAGTGCCCTTAGCGAACTCAGAACCGTAAATCATTACGGTACAAGCGACGGCACCGGCGGGGTCAGCGACACCGGTCATAGCCTGACCAGCAGCCTCATAGTAGGCCACGGTAAACGTGTCTCCAGAAATAGACGTAACGACAGCCTTATTAGTAAGACCGCTTCCAGCAGTGTTGTCGGTGATGAATACCGTCTGGCCAGCACGGATAGCGATGTTGCCAGTACCGGGGTTGAGGGCGTCATTCACCGTCCATACAGCGCCGTTGTCGGTGCCAGCAGCCGCAGCAGAAGTGCAGTTGGTGTACTTAGTGTGGAGACGACCTTGCTCAGCCCACTTGATGAGGTCTGAGTTGGTGGGCATCTCTGCTCCGACCATACGCATGAAGCCTGCGACGCTACGGTTGCCATAACGCTCGAACTCCTTCTCGTAAGTATCAGGGAGATACTGGTTGAGGAAGTCGAAGTTGGTGATATAGTTGGTTGCAACTGGAACCCGCTCTGCGCTGGGTTGCAAGTCGAAACCGGGGGTTGCATTTACTGAACCTGCCATGTTTTCTTAAGATTTGTTTCTTGAACTACGAATTTTGAGCCCCCGACCCGAACTGGGTGCGACGGCTCGAACTTTGAATTCCCCCTTAGAAACAGCTTGGGGCACGGGACGCTCGGACATGTTGATGTTTTTAGTCTTTCGCATCACGTCATCCACCGCAGCTGCTTTGCCTTGCTCGTAAAAGAACTCGGCAAACTTCTCGGGGTTCATCGCGACGGCTAATGACTTGTGGTATCCCTTGGCGTCCTTGACTAAGCCCTTGTCATCCAGATACTTGTTTAACCAAGCCTCGGGAGTCTGTTGTAACTTCTTCAATTCGCCACGGTCACCGGGAGAGTACACATAGGATTTGTCGTTGAGGTTGAACTCAAAGCCCTTGAACTGTTCACTGAACACCTCGTTAGTCTTGTCGTCAAACCACTCCTTCCTGCGCTTCTGCTCCTCTTGGTAAGTCTTCGCCTGCTCAACATATTGCTTGTACTCTTGATACTCTTCGGAGTCCTCCAGAGAACCTGCGCCCCTTGACTCAAGAGGTGCTTGGTATTTCTCCTTCTGCTCTTCGAAGAATTTCTTCGCTTTAGCAACAGCTTTCTTCTTGGCTAATTTAGCCTTTTTAATGTCGGCCTCGTCATCGAGGTCTTCATCAAACTTATAGTCCTCCATCATCATCTCTACGTCCTCTGCATCGAGGCCGTCTTCAGTCTGTAGGAGGTATTCTTTTAGCAACCCATCGCCGTCGGCTTCGTCGAGGTTCTGGTTGACTTTCATAAAATCTTCGAGACCGCGACCAGTCTCCTGCTTGTACTTGTAATACGCAGCTACGTCTTCAGGCAAATCAGGTGCCGTCTCTCGCACCTCGGCCAGCTCGTCCAACGAGCCAATCTCCCTTCCGTAACGGTTGCTCAAGAAAGACCTTACGTCATCTTCCGAAAGCGCAGGCGCCTCAGGCTCAGACTCAGGCTCAGGTGCGGTCTCATCGCTTACCTCAGCCTCATGCTTATCGAGCAGCTCCTGTTCAATCTGCTGCGTAGACTTTGCTTCGACCTCACCGAGGTCACGTACTTTAATTTCCATTTATATATATTTTATCGTGGACTAAATTCTGCCAAGTCGAAACCATCGAGGCTATCCTCATTCGACTCGAAATTCATGGGCGGCAAGTTATTCTTCCGCTGGTCAATAAGCTTGCTCTGCTCAGTATTTTGTTGACTGATACGCTGTGACTTAGCGCCCTCGCGCTTATCCTCACGCATCTGCAACTGCTGCTCCTGCATACCGTGGAGCTGCAAGTTGTATTGGAACTCGCGCTCCATGAGCTGGGCCTTAGCTTGAGCCTCGGCCTGCATCTTCTCAATCTCGAAAGCAATCTCCGCCTGCTTGACCTGCATCTTGCTCTGCGTCTCAGCCTGAATCTTTTGCATAGCCGTCTGGGCCGCCATCTGCTGGGACTGCATATTGTTCTGAGCCTGCATCTGCTGCTGCTGGAGCTGGAACGTACGCTCCTCCTCCTGCTTAGCGATACGCTTAATCTTCAAGAGCTGGTTGGCGAGCTTGATGTTTTTAATCTCGCGGATATCGATAGCGTCCTCGAGGTCGATACCACCTTTGCTTAGAGCCATTTGGATATTGGCTTCGAGCTGGGCACGCTGCTCCTCGTCGGGGCTGACCTCAATAAATACACCGAAGTCGTAGATATACAAGTCGCTAATCTCTCCGAGGATGCTGACGTTGTACTTACCAATCTGGTTTACAAACTCGTCCTTGAAGTCAGCGTACTCCAAGATATCGCTGATACGGTATGTCAAAGCCTCAGCCAGAGAACGGAACATATACAGGCTTCCGTCCAGAATATGGCGGGTAGCCGTATTGCTGTTGGCGGCAGCGAGCTTTTGCAACCCGACCAAAGCGTGTGGGTCGGGAATACTTCCGTCGCGGGCTTCGTTCAAACCCGTTACGTCACGAATCATCTGCAAGTAGTGATTCATATTCCCAATTAGCATCTGCGTCTTAGCCGCACCGCTGTTGCTATTGAGCTCTTGGATAGGAACCTTGCCTTGATTGTACTCTCCGTCCTGAGTATACGAGCGCCCTACGACACTACCAGTTTGGAAATACAGGCGCAAAGCATCCTCGGGGCTATAGGCATTGCCCGTACCGAGGTCGACTTCACTAAGTCCGTCGGCATCGATATACACGCCGTCGGGAACGGTGCGCGAGATGACCTGCTGGAGCTTGAGGTGGGTAACCTGAATGAGGTCGGCGAAAGGAATCATACGCCGCGTAAGCGACTCGATGACACCCTTGTACATGCGTGGTGCTGTAGCCACATAGTTGGGCAGCGCGTGCTGACTAGCAGACTTCGGGCGCACCATATTCTGAGCTACCTCCCACTTGAGTAGGATGTTGGTGCCCATCACCATGATGCCGTCGTACCATACGTCGATGGTCTTCTCGACCTTCTCGTAATCGCCCTCCTCCATCATCTCCTCGGGAGGATTGAACTGGTCGTCTTTTTCAATGACGCGAGCCCCATCGCCGTCAAGCTTCTTACGCTTGTAGACAATCTTCTTAGTCGTCTTGTAATTGAAGTACATCAGCGTAGCTACGTCACGATAGAACATATCGTTCTCGTAGTACTGAGCCACGTTGTAGTAATCGTACCAGCTCTGGCTGTACTTGCTAATCTCTTCCAAGTCCTCGTTGGTGAGGTTGGGGTCAATCTTCATAAGCTCCGTGATAGGGAGCGTCTTAATCTCTCCCCAGTAGAAGCAGTCTTTAAAGTATGGGTCTTCGGTATAGCTGTAGACCACATTGGCGGGGTCGACATACGAGACCTGAACGCCCGCGCCGGGGAGGAACTCGTGCTTAGCTACGCTAAGTCCCAGTACAGCAAGGTCGTAGTCGAGGCGCTTGCGCGTATCGGTATAGTGGTTTTCTTCGAGGATGGTATTGATAGCTTCCTCCTCAGCAATCTCTATAGCAGGCTTGTAGTTGAGCTGCATAAAGACCTTAAGCTCCTCGTCGCTGTTAGGCAAGTCGTCGGGGCTCATAGTAAACGGGTCGACACCAGTCTTCTGCTGAATAATTTCTAAGACGGGCTTGGCTACCATCTGCCCCTCAATCATATCCTGATACTTGCTGCGCTTAGCTTGCGAGAGAGCATCTTGAGCGTAAGCCTTGACTTTGAAGACGCGCTCGGACATGCCGTTGACGACGATGTCAATAAACTTCGGGAGGATAGGAACCGGGGTCCAGTCCAAATTCAAATACGAAAGGTCACCATCGACAGCGAGCTCGTTCTTGTACTTAGCGATACTCTGCTCGCCACGAGCATAGAGCCGCAAGCGGTTGAATTCGCGCCACTGGTTATAGAACCGGCATTGGTTGCCATCCTTCTTAAACCACTCGTACTGAATGGCCTGACCTACCATCAAGCCGTACTCATCACTAGCCTTCTCCGAGTCAGAAACAAACTGACTTGGGAACCCAGCAGTGGAGATGTTTACCTTGACGTCCTTCATTTAGTCCAATCGTTCACTACGAAAACCTCGGTTGTTGTATCTCGGCAAGTTAATGCTTATAGAACTCTTCTTCTGCTCAGGCATATAGAGGTGCTTTTGGTTCGCCATCACCGCCAATCCACTGCTGATAGTCGCGTCGAAAGCAGTCCTATTGCTGATATCAAAACGCGCCCAATCCTCCAGTGTGCGTACGAAAGGCATGGTGCCTATCTCTCCCGTATCGCGGAAGGTTCCTTCCATATCTACACCGATGTGTTTTTCTATGTAGCTCTCGATAGCTGCGGCATGGGCTTGCTTAACATCCTCAGAACTGTTAGGTATTCCACCAAGTTCGCGCTCCGTCTTACTGAGTTTATTGAACTGCTTATCGGGGCGGTTCATACAGAAGCCACGGTACCCCCGGTTCTTAAAGTGGTATAGCAGGCGAGGCTTGTTGTTCTCGATAAGGATAGGCATACCATAGAAGACGCACGCCATCAACACCTCCTCGAAAAATATCTCTGCCGTCTGGGGCCTAGCTACATACTCCAAGAAGAACTCGTTGGTAGGGGCGTCGTCCATATGGAACTTCGTCATTCCGTGAAGAGCACCGTTAGAACCGCCGCCACCCACAGTACCGCTAATGTCGTAAGAGTCGCATCCAAATGAGCCAAGGTGCTCGTTACCAGCATATTTAATTCCACGTCGTTCTACTACTCTATTCTGTTGCGCCTTGTTTGGAGTCCAAGAGATATTAAACCTTCCCCTCCTATCGGGACGGAATATTACTTTGCTGTCTTTGATTCCGTTCTCCCAACTGAAAGACCCCCGCGTGAGGTAGTGCTCCTTGACTAGGCTGTCGGCGTAATCTATCTGTTGGTAGATTTTAGTGAGGTTGAAAAGGCTCTGCTTACTCTCGTCACGGAAGGCATGGGACTCAGTGCGAGGGAACTGGCGGTAGAATTCGTTGAGCGCATCGGGGTCGCTCTTCATACTCTCTACCTCAGCCTCCCAGTAGTCGATGGCGCCTCCCTTAATCATCTCCCCGTCGACGCCCTTTACAGGCTTCTCTGGAGCATTGAAGACAGGGTGGCCGTACTGGTCGATGAAGCCTTCCATGTTGTACTCCATGGGGATAAACAAAGAGTACATCCCGCTCTTAGTTTGCCCGTTAGCATTTCTGGTAAGTGGGTGGGAATCTTCGTACAGCTTCTTGAAGTTGGCACCACCCTTAGCTAAGGCATTGGATGTAGAGCCCATCAAGCACTTGCCGATAATCTTACTTCCCAAGCGCAAGCACGTCTTGGTGACGCGCCAGTTGTTGAGGATGTTGTTGGGCTTAATCCACTTCCCACTTTCGTCATGTACCAGTAGGAGAAGTTTCTCTCCGTCGTAGGAGTTGTCGTCGGTATTCTTCCAGTCGATGGTGGTATCTAGGCCAAGGATTTCCTCGGCTTCGATGTCGTACATATTCTTCTTGGTAATCTTTGAGGCCGGGACACGGAAAGCAAGTTCCGTCTTTGGCTTATCCATGCCGTCTTGTATCGGTTTGAAGAAGAACGGAAGTCGGTTTGCGATAGGAACCACCTTGTCCGTGAACATCTTCTTGGCATCAGAACCGGTCTTGGAAAGTATACCTACCCGAGAGTCCTTGGCTAGAGTACCGGTATTGACACACTCCGAGGAACCCATGAAGGAAAATCCAGAGCGACGAATCTTGAGGTACGCCATACCAAAACATCGGGAGTCGGCTTTGCATGCTTCCCAGAAGATAAAAAATATCCTGTTGGCCTCACGGAAGTCGGGGTAGCCCACATCGATACTTGTCCATTGCAAGTACATATAGTGGGCGCCCGTGATATATGTCGGCACGCGGTTGTTGTAGAACCAATGGCCGTCCTCACGTCGGTCGAACTCCGACTCGATATAGTCCACCCACTCGGACTTAAATACCTTCGGCATATCATTCCATTGGAAGATGCTTTGGATGCGTGAGAGGGCCCGAGGGAGCTCCTTACGGACCCATCTATTGTCGCCGTCGGAGATGTCTTTAGGTGCCGGGGGGAGAGCGATATTTACGCCGTTGATATTGATGATGTCTCCAACCTTCCCCGTCTTGGAGATGATGACCATATCGTACTTCTCGTTATAGCCATAGAGCCATGTCTTAGCACGGTTCTTATTAGCCATAACAGACTTCGATACCAGCCCTTCTACAGGGCTATACAGCTTATCTCGACCTTCGCTCTGCAAAACCCATCTTGCTATCTGCCACGGTCTTTGTCTCCGACAAACCCAAGGCTTCCTCCTCGGAATCTATGCGACTCAAAATCTCTAGCGCGTCGAAGATGGCGAGCTTCTTGGTAGCCGCCGCATTCTTTAGCCTGTCCGCTGCGAGGTCGTCGTCGTCGCCCGGCTTAAGGATATCCTCCTGAGCCACCTTGATGAGCTCTTCAACAGCTATACGCCCCGCAGCGATGATGCGCTCCTTTAGCTTCTTTGAATCTTGCATGTTATCTGGTGGTCAAACATTCGGTACAACTTCTCTCCGTCTACGATAAACTCGTACTCGCTCTCCGGACGGAACGTAACGGTGTCTCCGGACTCAACGCCTTGACCCATAAGATAATCATTAGGATATCTCATAATACCCATCAGCGGCTCCTCACTTACGGGCTTAAATATTGTTGAGTCTTCAGGTGGTATAGGTTGCACAAAACAATACCTGTCGTGGGGATGCCAGTCCCCATCGCTGCGGTACATATAGAACTGGTCGAAATCGACAAGGAAGAGGTCGTCTTTAAGAAAACTCCTACCGCTTTGCCTACGGCCCTTCATGTCGTTATAGAACTTGAAGACGTTATGGTGGACAAGGAGGGTATCCCCAACACCTATAGGACCCTCATAACCCAACGGCAATGCCACTACCTCTCCCTCGCGGTTTGAGAACCGGTGGTCCTCCTCGCTAGTATTTACGATGAGGTCGCCCTTGGTGTTATTGTATCTGTGTCCCCTAACTACGAATTGATTGACGGCTCTCAAAAGTTAATATTGTATTCTATTGAAGTAGGCATCGTGCTATTGAACTCTTTCCAAAGCACCACGATATCGCCCTGCTCAATATAGATGAGGATTGACCCGGTATCCTCATTGTATTTAATTAAATGCACATGGTGGGAGTTGCCTAGTACGGCTTGTCCCACCAAGTAACACATGGAGTCCTTATAGTCAGGACCAATACAAACCTTGCGTATGTCTCTCACTAGGCTGAGATAACCCTATATGTAATCTCTAACACCGCATCGCCATCGGCGGTAGGAGCGGTGTTGGCACCAGATATCATCCTCAACTGAAGAGGTTGGTTTGGCGCAAGATTACCCATGGACACTTTATCCAAACTAACGAACTGGTCAACGGGGGCGTTCATGACAGCATCGGTCACTGTATACTGCGCGTTGTTTACGCCAGTAAATAAACCCAAGTCACCAATAAAATTGTATCCCACCGTACCAAAATTGTAACTTATAGCAGCGCCAATAACCTGAATGGCTGCCCCCGCTCCGGGAGCAGGAATAATCTCTGGACCAACAGCCGATGTTAAGGACAGGAGCGCAGAGTTGGACACAAAAACACGGGTGGCTAAGACAGGCTGGTCGACCCATACAACACCCGGTAGGGTGGGGTCGGAAATAAGCATTTGACCTTTAGTTCCGGTTTGGTCGTAGTAGTCTTTAATCTGACCACCTAGTTCCAGCTCGCCACTCAGCCTTAAAATGTTACCAGTTCCTAACTGCGACCAGTCTGCATCCTGAACATATAGACCTCCCTGCGTAGCTGTAAAGGCTGTTCCCGAGCCCGTAAGCACGATGTTTGACGCAGCAGAATTACCCGTCGTAAGCACCGACTGCAAGTCTTGGTTGGGCTGGCCGTCGCCATTGCTGGCTGAGGTAATCCGCCCCTGCTGGTCGACGGTGATGTTTGCGTTGGTGTACGAGGCGGGAGTTACAGTGGTGTCCGCAAGGTTGATGGTACCCGTGGTCGTAATAGGTCCACCGTCGAGGCCCGTGCCCGTGTCTACCTGCGTAATGCCGCCGCCGCCGCCGCCGCCGGTAGAGGCAATGACGAGCTCGTTAGTTGCGCCCGGAGTAATAGTAACGTTAGCCCCCGGACTAAGAGTGACGGCCCCGTCAATACCATTGACCGAAGTAACCGGAGTGTTGGTAGATGCCGAAACAACCCTTCCGTATTGGTCGACAGTAACATTGGCGTGCTGGTATGTGCCTTGAACGCCGGAGACGGTGTCCAACGAAACGCCCACATTGCCTGTAGTAGGGCTGGTACTGATAGGCCCCAGTCCGTTTACAGAGTTGACAACATTAGTATTCGCCGGATTGGTGGCAAAGTCAGCAATATCCTGAACGCGAAGTTGCTTGGTCTCTTTATCTACGGTCTGCGAGTCTGTCCCAATAGCCGTATCCGCTCCGTTTAGTGGAGCCGATTTAACGGGGTAGCTCGCGCTATTAATCTTAGCCATATTACTTCTTCTTACGGCGGTCGCCAGTAATAGCAGTAATAAGGATATCGAGATAACCAAATACAGCATTGTCAGCATCCGTTGGAGTTAAATTCACGACGACCTTGATAAGCGCCATGATGGCGATGGTAAGGGGAACCCAGTTCTCTGCAATGAAATCAATCATAGAACCAAGGTACACAATTCAATACAACCAAGTGCAGTTACCCGCCTTGCTCGGGTCGCAGTCCACATGGATGAAATTCTGCCCTATGCCAATGCGATTGAATCCGGCTTCGATGAGGCCCTTCAAGACAAAGAACCTACGGTTGGAACTGTCGGTACGGATATCACTGGCCCAGCCCGTAAGGTGGCTGCTTCCCGGGACTCCCCCTACCTCAGCATTATGTTCTGGCGTCCGGAAGCCAGAGTTGATAACATAGGGTACGTTGCTGTACCCGCGAGCCAAGTCCAGCTTCTCCAAGAAGATGGGCTCCATCTCATGACCCGAGCCGGGGAGGTCGGGACTGTCGAACTCGGAGTAGGTGAAGTACTTCATCTTTGACGGGCTACAAGAATTTTGAGTTCATCGACAGCATCGACGAGCTTTTCCAGCATAGCCATAATCTGCAACTCTTGCTTCTCCAGCATAGCGATACGGCCCTTCAACTTTCCGACCTCGGTTTGCATCTTGAAGTAAATCCCGACAAGCGCCGCTGCGACAGTGAGGATTTCGAATAGGGTAATGGTGCTGGACATATCGCCTCGTATACTGGACCGTCCCAGTAAATCCAATACTGGTCGTGTTCGTTGGTCTTGTAAATATACTTCAGCTCCATTTTACGAGGGGGTTAAGGCTCCAAGTCGTTACAACTCCATTCATTTGGGTTTGCAGGCCACTCAAGCCGATGTTCACACGTCCAATACCACCCCTGCTCTCCAACTAAAGCGTCAACCGCATTGGCAAATTCTTCCTCATTATCATATTCGGAAACCGTATAGCTAGAACTAGTGGTAACCGTATCTCCCACTGGGTTTGCTGAATAAATAAACCCTAAGTGATTAGGAACGCCTTCTAAAATAAAAAAAGGCTTGGTAGAAATAAAGTGACTCATACAAATGATGTTCCTGAAAAAGCCCAACCGACGCCCCCGTCGACACTATAAGCGTCGGAAACAACAGTAAATATATCGTCGCTTAAATCCAACTCTGTATCACTAACTACAGTGGTTACCTCTGCAAACGTACCAGCAGTAGTGTTCTCAACAAAGCATCCCGAAACAACCGTGGCCGTAAACGTTGCTGAACTATCAATAAGTTTATTTGAAACAACACTGTCATTTGTACCCGACGCCCTATTTGTTGGGTCAGGTGTTCCAGTAGCCTTTAACCACGCACCGTAAGTGGCCTGACCATCATACCCCTCCACACCAATCGTAGCAGACTTATCAAAAACTGTTGTGCCTAAAACAGCCGTTGCACTAACACCAACTGCGGGGTTGTTACCCATTATTCCCACCAAAGTTTTAGCCTTGTTAGACAACGAGATGGTGGTGTTGTTTAAAAAATTATTCGCAGAAAAAGCACTCGACATATTCCAGTTTTCAAGACTATGGTCAAAAGGACAGTTGAAAAACGTGGCAGAAAACAGAATCCCAGAAGAAGTGTTCCAGCTGTTGAGATTATGGGTCATACCCGAATTTTGAAACATACTGGTAAAAGTTTTGTTGAAGCTCACGTTCCAACCAGAAAGGTCTTGGTCAAATGAGGTGCAGTTCTCAAATATGCCATGAAGCCCCGTCGCATTTGACGCAGCATTACCCGTACCAGTCACATCCCAACTAGAAAGGTCTTGGTTAAATGAGGTGCAGCCATCAAACATCTCTCTGAAATTAGACACATTGCTCACGACCCAACTAGAAATGTCTTGGTCAAATGAGGTGCAGTTCTCAAACATAGCACGGCATTCTTCAGCACTACTCATATCCCAACTGGAAATGTCTTGGTTAAATGAGGTGCAGCCCTGAAACACATATTGGAACACAACCACATTACTTACGTCCCAACCGCTGATGTCCACATTAAAAAGGGGGCATATCGCGAAAAACCCTTGTATATCTGTTGCTGAAGAGTCAATCAGGTTTTCACAACCAATCCCTGTAAATGAGTCACAAAAAACAAAGGGAAAATAGTATTCTCCGGCAGGAGGGGGCGAAAGATTAGCAGGGCCGTATTCCGTGAAGTCACTATCAAGAGACCTCCAGTCCCAAAAGGGCGCGTTCCAGAAGTTATTAGTAAAGTTTACTGGTGGATACCTACGAACTGTAGTTACATTACCTAAGTCAGTTCGGAATCCCATGCCGTTAAAAGAAGAACCCCACGCATCAATAGATGTTGGCGGGTTGTCGAAATTGGAGCCGTAAACCGTATCTAATCCTACCTCTGTAGAAGAAACGACCCTGACCTTGTATGTCCCTGTAGCAGAGTAGGTATGGCTCGCAACAACGCCAAAGGACAAAGCGTCGGTGCTACCGTCTCCCCAAAAAATAGTACCGTTGATACCATCATCGGTTAACTTCTTTAATGGCAAAAGGAATGAAACGGCAGCGTCAGAAATTGAGATGGTCATCTCAAAGTCTTGACTCGTTCCACTAATGGAATAAGCGTATTCAGATTCGCTAGAAGAAACTTTACTTGAATCTGAAAAAACAACCCCGGAGAATTTACCTATAGCCATTATGCAATCTCTAACCAGTCTTTACTAGGGTCGAAATAAATTTTGTCTGAAGACAACTTGTACCCCAAAACCCTTACAATCTGTGTGAAGCCAGTAGGAGCCGACGCAGATAATCCACCGTTGGTAGTGTCCAAATAAAGGGGGGCCCCTACAGAGCCGGGGACAGAGGCCAATTGAATAATCCCGCTAACCAACACATTGGGTGCAGAAGCGGTGTCAGTAGAAATACCCAATAGGCCGCTGGCGGTGGCATCCGAGCTCGCGTTAGCCGTGCCCCACTCAGAGCCGTCCCACATATACACGGTGCCCGCCGTAAGGCCGAGGGTACCAATGCTCAGTACCGTGCCCTCGTGGTCGCCAGTGCCAGAATACGGGGTGGACCGGACAATAAGGGAAAGGTCCTCGCCCTCGGTTTGACCGCCGCCGCCGCCGCCGACACTGTCGATGATATCCTGCATGGTGTAAATCTCACGCAAGCCGTCGGCCTGCGAAGAGCCGCGCTCCACCGTAGGGGTGTTCGCGTTGAGCGTGTGGAACTTTTGTCCTAAAGGTATCTGTGCCATTATTCTTCTGGTGCGTTAGGGTCGGGCCAGCCCTCGGCGATAGCCTCGGCTTCGGTGAGCTGGACAGAGCTGGGTGGGATGAGGTTTTCGAAAGGTACGTATCCTCCTTTATTTGCTTCGACGTACAAGCTTAGTAGCTCCTTCTCTTCGTCGCTGACATTAGGTAGGATAGCAAGCAATTCCGTCAAGTCCACTTCAGGACTGATGTATACCTGCTCCGTAGTCTCACCTACGATAGCAGCCATATCGTCGCTAGGACGAATCGAGATGGGGAACAACTGCCGGGTAATATCGTTCGGGCTTTGGATGCTCGCAGGGCGATACAAATTCCAACACTGCTCGTCAATAGCAATCGCGTGTTCGTTGCTTGTCGAACCTTCCATAGGCTCGACGGGGAGATAAACTATGCTCATGGTATTTGGTAGTAAGTCATGATGTCATCCTCGATGGCGGTGCGGCTGCTGGATTTTTCGCTCTCGTAAAGTATGACCTCTTGAATTGGGTCATTAAAAGCATAGGTATTACTGTTTAAACCGCGACCAATTGTATCTATATACCAATTACCGACGGTGCCGCTAAACTTGCTCGTTCCGTTTAAATGGAAAGTATATGCACCACTGTTGCCATTCATGAAACCTAAATACTGAGTGCCATTACTCAACCCACTTGCGAAAATTACTTGTCCTGATGTAGTATTTATACGAATACGATTTGCGCTGTAATGTTGCCACCAAGTCGTAGGTCCGCCACCTAACGGCATCTTTAAGGAGCTTACTGAGGTGTCATATACACTCACGAGTATTTGACAAACAGAGTTTGTAACCGCCGTAGACGTTAACGACAGGTAGTCGTTGCTACCATCAAACTGCACCGCAGGCCTACCGTTCTCAGTAAGAACCGCAGCCCCGTTGTATATCTGCGGCTGTGCGCCCGGAGTAATCTGCGTAGCGTGTCTTTGATTTCCTGACTGGTCGTACCAAGCCGAGACCGTGAGAGCGTCACTCCCTCCAAATGCTACAATGGCAGCTTCATCTAAGTCTCCGTTTACAAACCCAATGTCCTGTTCATCAAACGGGGCTACAGCCCTACGCACACGCATACTGACCGTAGCGTTATTGTTTAGCTGACGAACTGAATAAGCCGTACTAGCATTAGGATAGTCAAACAAGAACCCACTCGTAGGAGCGTCAGGGTTGTACATCGTATACACATCGTAATACGTGTTGATGTTCGTCTCGATACCGGTGCGGTTGCTGGATTGGTCAGTGTCATAAATGACTACCTCGTGCATTGACCAGCACCGTTGGTCAGCAGTTGCACTATAGCCCAGCGTTACGTTTGTCCAATTACTACTGTCCTGATTGACTGTAAAAAGTGATTGGGTACCAATGTCTGTGTACAATGCATCTCGAGTAGTGAAGCTGTAACTGCTACCGTTTCTAAATGCCGTTAGTGTGCCTGCATTGCTGTTTACGCCTGTGCTAACGCTGCCGCTTTGCATTGTACCTAAGTAACCGCTGCCACTACGCGCGAAAAATAGTTTTGTGTTGTTGCTCAAGTTGCCAGCTGCGCTGAAAATCCAATTGTCTGAACCAAAACTTAAACCCGTTTCGAGCAAGCCGTATTTAATATAAGGCTTCCCGTTCTCGGTAATGACCGCCGTGCCGTTGTATATCTGCGGCTGAGAGTTTGGAGTAATCTGCGTAGCGTGTCTTGACTGTCCGCTTTGGTCATACCAAGCCGAGACCACAAGCACATCTGAACCCCCGAACGCGACGATAGCCGCCTCGTCTAAGTCGCCGCCCGCAGTAAAGCCGATGTCTTTTTCGTCGAACGGAGCAACAGCCCTACGCACACGCATACACTTGATAGCTGTATTGCTCAACTGACGCACACTATAAGCCGCAGCGGCGCCGGGGTAGTCAGCTAAGAACCCGCTCGTGTAATCGGGGAAGTTGCCAATCTGGTAGAAGTTGTTGATGTTGCTCGTAAGAACATCACGCACACCAGAAGTCTGGATAGACTTGTAGATGAACAGCTCCTTGATATATCCTATATACCTTCCCTTAGGGTCGTCACCAACCTGCGTCTTAGCCATCGCAGAGATATAATGGCTCAAAGAACCTATGTTGGCAGCGGAACTGGCTGTAGCAATTAGAGTATTGTTAATAAGGACGTTCTTTGTAGGTCCAGCAGTCGTATTGTAGACGTGCTGCATATACATATTCGGGAAGCCTATGCCTAAAAGGGCTGGCCTAGTGTTGCTTCCAAATCCCTCATACACATTGCCGTTAGGATAGCTAATAGGCTGGTGATAATTGAAGTTGTAAGGGATGCTGGTAACATACAGCGGAGTGCCAGAGTTTGTCGTGGCTGCGGTACTGACCTGAAAAGACTCATAACCAGAAGCAGCACCAAGGTTGCTGAACCGAAGGGTTGGATAGTCAGTAGGGTTGACAAAGTCCAAGGCCGGCTCGATACCGTCTGTGATGATAGACGAACCGCTATAAATGATGGCTCGGGTAAGTGTTCCCGTAGTGTCATTTATAGTAGATATGGCATGGTTAGCACCCGGCATCTGGTCGTACCACGTTTGTACCTCCAAGACACTGCCCCCAGAAAAAGCTGCCAGCTCAGTAGCACTGATGCGACCATTGCTATCGAAACCAATATCTTGGGTAGCCCCGTCGCTAACACGGTACGCCTCAATACATGGCCCGGTATAGCTAGTGCTGACCAGACGGACTGAATACGCCACGTCCGCAGGATACGCGTCCATAGGCGGCGTGTACGGAGGGGTGGGCCCCGGGCCCCCGCCTACGCCCTGACGGGCGCCGACAGCGTTTTGGATGGCAATCCACATGTCACCACAGGGCTATGATGTCCGTAGCCGTAGTGTTCGTAGCGAAAACACGCTTGACCTGAACAGGGACGAAAGAGCCAGCAGGGATGCCAACGAACGTAAGGTCGGCGTTGCTGCTGGTCAAGACCCGCAGGTTGCCCGTATTGCCCACGTAAAGCACGCAGCCGGGGTTGGTCGCGCCAACGTAAATCTGGTACGTAAGGACGGTGCCCCCAGTGTCAGTGATGGAAGCGTCGAGAACCAAAGCTGTGGCGCTCGTGATACTCGCCACCCGAGCAATACCGCCGTTGGTGACTACCGTAGAGCCAACCAACCCCACGATAGACGTGAAGTCTTGAGTGGTGTCCACAAGTACAGTGCCCAAAGGGGGAACGGAAGTCTGCGTGCTGTCGACAGCAGGGCCGCTGACAGCAGGGATGTCGATGGTATCGGACGGGATGACGGGGATGCCCGTGCCGACCTGAAGCTTTTGATATGCCATTACTTAAAAGGGAATGTACGGTTTAAACTGTCCTTGCGACGACCACATCCGCAATCCTTGCCCGTAGCCTTAGATACCGTGTCAACCACCTTCTTGATGCCGGTGGCCTTAGTGACCTTCTCTACCGCGTCGCCTAAACCTTTCATGCCCCCAAGTTAATACTTTCCTTTCCGACCTTTGTAGACCTTAACTCCATGATAGTTTGATGAGCTAAAGTCGAAATCGCTCCTGAATAAACCTCGAGTTGAATTCCTCTTTCCAGAAAGAACCTGCTTCAGTTTGTCCAGCTTCTCTAAGCCAAGCTCGTAAACGCACTGGTATATGTCCTTGAATTCGTAGTTCTCGCCGTCTATAGTCTTCAAAGACACAGGCTCGGAAAATTCTTTCTTCACGTACCTGCCGCCGCACATACGCTTCTTACCGCTGATGTTCTTCAAACCCAAAAAGTGGGCGCAATCAGCTTGAGACTCAAATGTTTTTTCAGAGCCATCAGCGCAGTCTATGATTGTAACCGGATTGCAAGTGGACAAAACCTTGCCACCAACACCGCCAAGGCGAGTGTTCATACAGTCTGGATTGCCGACTTGTTCTTTGTCGACTATCAAAGACTCAATCTCATACGCGTCATCAATGCTGTCGGTTTCAATCAGAATCTCTTTTCGGAAATTCTTGTAACCGTATTTGATGACGGAGTCGATAAGAACAGACTTGACCCCTTTCTTCTGTAAATTGATTGCGGTACCGTCACTGCATACACCACAGCCTATATACCCATCGCTTTTGCGGCGCTCTGAATGGACGCCGTAGTAATAACGGCTAGTTGGAATGCAAGTTGTTTTGTAAACGTAGTGCCTCACTTGCCCTTTAGGTATTTAGGGCTGTTTTTACTCCACAGCTTCTTGCACGCCCAGTACCGGGCCGTAAGCTTGTCATTAGCTGTATCGCATCTATGGCGAGCTTTGAAATTTTTGCGGGCCGCAGCACTGTAGTTCGACTTGTAACCCTTTGCACCAAAATGGATAATCTTTTCCTTACCATTGGCACAAGCCTTGACCATCATCTTCTTGCCCTTGCTCGTAGACCGCGTAGGCGAGTTGCACTTCATCTTACTCTTCTCTGCCATCACGTACTCTTTGCTTGGATGACAATCCAGTTGACGCCGTCAGACCAGACAGCAATACCGTTGTACACCTTGTTAATCCTATACGATGCCTCCCCGTCAATGGTCTCAGAACCCGGAGCATAGATATCGACCTTGTCCTGTGCCGTGACAGTGCCGTCGTTGACGATACGCAGAAAACGATAAGGAATAGCCGCAGCAGAAGGCAACGTAAGGTTGTGGGTGCCAGCAACTCCAACCCAAGTCAAGTCGACAATATTTTTGCTCGTAGTAATAGTAGATGACCCGCCGGGACCGACAGTCATAAACTCAGGCTCCAAAACAGCTACGCCGCCAACGTTGTTGAGCGTATTGTCAATGGTGACGTTGTTGCCGCCAGACTGAGAGAGACCGATACCAGTACCAGCCGTGAGCTGGACAGTAGAGTTGAGGCCGCTGACAGCATCCAAGTTCAAGTCTACGTTGTCGCCGTCGGTGCTAGAGTTGAGCGTATACACGTCAGAAGTGCCTGCGGCACCAATCTCCTCGATGGTATACACATCGCGCAAAGGCTGCACGGTAGCACTGCCCCTATCGGTGGTGTCAACACTAGGTGCTACGCCGTGGAATTTTGTGCCGGGAGGTATAGGCATTACTCTACAATTTTATACTGAACGTTAATCTGAACGGTGCTGTCACCAACTGTAGCAGGCTGGTCTGAAGAAAACAAACACAAATACAAAGGGCCGTTATCAACTAATGGCGAACTTGTCCATGTATTAAGTCTGCCTACATTGGCCAAAGACCAATCGTTATAAGACTGAGATATGCCTTGCAAGGAACTGTTAACAAACATCGCTTGACTAAATTGATATCCACCAAAAGGCGCCGGTGAAACATCAAGTTGAGTTCCATTGGGGTAGTCGAAAGGAACGCTGTTAAAAAACAACTTCATCTGGGCCGAAAGAACCAAAACGCTTTTGCCTACCCCCGGAGCGGGAACCACCTCTATAGCCGTAGTGTTTAACGCTATAACGTCAGATGCAGAAAGAGTTGTAGAGACATTTAAAGGAATGTCAAAATCCTCTATAGTATACGCGTCGCGTAAAGTCTGAACCGTAGCGCTGCCAAGGTCAGCGGTATCAACGCCGGGAGCAACGCCGTGGAATTTTGTGCCTGCGGGGATAGCCATTACTCTACAATTTTATAATCAACAGTTATCTGCATAGGGCTATCACCAACGGTAGGCGCAAGAAGTTGGTCTTGCATACCCAAAACAAGTGAGCCGTTGTTAACTAAAGAGCTGTTTGCGAAAATATTCCCCCACCTATTTAATGAATACCAAATGTCGGAGGAAGAATTAAAGTCTTGGGCAGGCTGAAAATACTGGTAGCTTACGTACGATGGTAAAGTAGGAGACGGATACATAAATAGACCCAGATAGTCACTGCCAAAATCGTATGCAACACTATTAAATACCATCTTAATCGATGCCGAAAGAACGACAATGGCTTTCCCTTCTCCCTGAGGGGGGACAATCTCTATATAGCTATCCCCTAGAGATAAAATTTGGGCAGGAGTAATATCGACAATCGTGCGTATAGGAGTGCCAAAGTCCTCAATAGCGTAAGCGTCTCTATTGCTGTTGGCGATACTGCTACCACGATTTATCGTGTCAACGCTCGCGGCAACGCCGTGGAATTTTGTTCCTTCTGGAATAGCCATCACTCTACAATTTTATAACCAACAGTTATCTGCATAGTGCTGTTGCCGTTTTGAGTAGCAGGGGGAGCCGATGCGTATATATACAGTGGGGTGTTAGCAACCAAAGGGGTAGCATTACGATAATTACCCTTATAGTTGAACCTGAATACACCGTCTGAATTAGCGTTCATAGCGTTGTTGGGGACGTCGACGTCAGCCTCTAACGAAGCCTGAACATAAGTCTGGCTGCTTCCACCCGGATTTGTAGCAAGGCGAATAGGCTGTTGGCCTAACGGAAAGTCATAAGGGACACTGTTAAACGATAACTTCATAATAGCCCAACTAACAATGATGGCTTTACCCTCACCCTGAGCGGGGACAACCTCTACAGGAGTAGTGTCTAAAGCAAGAATCTGAGCAGAAGAAAGCTCGATGGTAGAAGTTCTATCGCCAAAATCCCCTATAGTATACGCATCGCGCAAAGGCTGCACGGTAGCACTACCCCTATCGGCGGTGTCAACGCTCGCGGCGACGCCGTGGAATTTTGTGCCGGGAGGTATAGGCATGTCTTTTGAATCTCTTTACAAGATAAGGTATAACCCAGCGAGCAAGGCGCTTGACGCTCTTGCGGCTGAGGAACCGGATAAGCTTACTTCCTACTGACACGAGCCGCAGGAGTGTTAGGAACGAACTGACCCTTGCCGCGCTTCTTCTTCTTCGCCGTAGCAGCACGCTCGGCCTTGCTTAGACTCTTGGCCTTAGATAGGGGCAGGCACCGGTCTGGGTTCTTCTTATCCTTGCTCGTGCCGCACTCGCCCTTGATGCTGCCATCCAAACCGATGCGCACCCACTTCTCGTCGCGCCACCTCTTGAGCTCGCCCATTACTTACTCTTAGGGAGAGGGATGTCGCGGCCCACAGGAGACATAGCGTCAGTCTTAAAACTATAATTGCCGCTGGCGTCTTGAGTCAACTTGCCCCTGTTCATAGCGTTGAGCTTATCTGCTCCGGTAATACCTTGACGCTCGAGCTGGCTCATAACCTTCCTTTTTGCAATCTCACGGTCCGTAGACCGCGCAGCAAAACCGGCTTTGTTATAGTTGACAGCAGCCTTCTTACGGCCTGTTCTACCCTTCTTTGCCATTACTTCTTAGGTTTTTTAGGTTTCATAACCTTAGCCTTCACCTTAGCCGTACACGGCTTACCATATCCTTTACTTGCCATAATTGGGGTCTTTGCAATATTTGCTCGCAGCCATGTTGGCATACGCGCTGGGGTACTTGTCAAACGTCCTCTTCGCCCAAGCAATACCCGCTGGGCAAATCTTGTTCTTCTTCTTAGCCATGAGTAAACTTATGGATAATCATACAGATGATGGCCCCGGCAATTCCAAGGCATACCATCCTATATGAAAACTCTTCGCGGGTCATATCTTAAGCCCCAAATTACAATGAACTATTTAAAGTACTGGCGCGTAGTGCGCTACTTCATCAATGCCAAATACGGCATATCGCAGCCCGACCTAGAGATGCTCATCTTCCTCTACGATGAGCCATACTTTACCCGGGCCAAATTCAAAGAGTTCGATAAAGTCTTCTCGTGGGATAAAGACCGCTTCAAACGCCTAGTAAAAAACGGGTGGGTGGAGAAAGTATCCGTAGAGTCAAAGTCAAGGCTAGGCGTATACAACCTGACCTACGCAGCCAAGAGAGTAGTAGGGTACGCATATGCCATACTGCAAGGCAAGGAGTTCCCAACAGACGACCAGAACAACCCAGTCTTTAAACGCAACGTGTCATTTACCGATAAGATGTACCGGAACGTGATGATGGAAATCAATGAAGCACAACGACAACATCGCGCTCAGAAATAATGGTGCGGGCAATACCATCAATCAACATAGTATAGCTGGCACGCTTGTCGTAGTATAGCTCCTCGCCAGCGTCGATGCTGGTGACGTCAGTGCCAGAAGCCACAACGAGACCACGACCGTAGCGCATCTGGTCGGCGTCGTCAGAACTGAGTAAGATGCCGCTGGCAGTAGTCGTCTCCTCCTTGATGGCGTCGATGACAATATATTTTCCTATGGGACGCATTGAATAAAAATTGGTGTCAGCGGACCCATATACGCGCCCGCAATATTAAAATCAAAATGCTCTATAGCTCCCTCCTCGTCCATATCGTGCTCGAGGACTAAGAGCTCAAGGATACGCCCGATGTCATAGCACACGCGGTATCCCTTGTCAACCTCAGTGATGCCGATGATGGCAGCGTCAAAACCGTCGGCGAACATAGCCCCGGCATCAATGGCCTCAAGCCAATCAGTAATCTCTTCCCTCATGCCCGTGCCAGTGTGATGATAGCCTGAGTACTCAAGATAGTGACCGCAACGCTTACAGCGTTCTGTAAAGCAGACTTAGTGACGCGGGTAGGGTCGATGACGCCCATGTCAATCATGTCGCCGTACTCGCCAGTCTTAAGGTTGTAACCGCTGCCGTCAGGTGCCATACTGTAGTCAAAGTCTTCGCCGCAGTTCTCCATAATCTGATGCAAAGGAGCACGCAAAGCCTCACGCAATACTTCAGCAGCAGCACCCTTACGGTCTGATAACCAGTTGCTTAGGTTGTAAAGGGTGACGCCGCCGCCAGCAACAATGCCGTCTTGCATAGCAGCGCGGACAGCGCACACAGCATCGTCGACCCTGTCGTATAACTCCTTCTGCTCTAGGTCAGTATGGCCCCCAACCTCAATCACTCCTATACCTCCAGACAAGCCAGCGATGCGCTGGTTGATGAACTCTTTGTCGACGCGACGCTTGGTTAGTCGATATGCCTCCTGAAGCTCAGCGATGCGCTCGTCGATACCATCCTCTTTGTCGCCCTTGACAATGACAGTACTGTCGCGACCCACAACAACACGGTCAGCAAAACCCAAGTCGTCGAAAGCCATGAGGCTTAAGTCGTCGCCAGTCTTCTCACTGAAATACGTAGCACCAACGCTGACAGCCAAGTCTTGCATAAGCTCGTGCTGCTTATACCCGAAATTAGGAGGAGGAACAACACAGACCTTTAAACCCTTCTTGACAACATTGGCAGCAAGGGTGTTGATGACGTGAGTGCTGCACGGAGCAACAATGAGAAGACGCTTGCCCTCACGGATGATAGGACCTAAGACGTTCTCGATACTTAAGATATTGTTTATCTCGCCGTCGCAGACCATAACGTGACAACCGTCTAGTATGCTCTCGTCACGGCTCTGGTCGTTGACGAACAACTCGCTGGCATAGCCACGGTCGAGCTTGAAACCATGAGTGACATCGAAACCAGTCTCGCTCGTCATACTCTTCTCGACAGTGACAACACCGTCTTTGCCAACCTCGCCATATACCTCAGCAATTAAATTGCCGATGGCCTTATCGTTGTTAGCACTGATAGTAGCCACACTCCTCAAGTGCTTCTTGTTCAACCGACGGCTGCGACCGTCAAGCTCCGCAACAACATCTTTAGTCAAAGACACCATGTCGCGCAAGACGTCAGTCTTTTTGGTATCGCCACCCAATACCCGTAAGCCACCCTTGACCAAAGCCTCAGCCAAAACAATGCTAGTAGTAGTACCGTCGCCAGCCTCACTGGCCGTCCGGTCAGCAGCCTCCTTCATAATCCGTACCGCCAAGTTCTCGACAGGGTCAAGCAAGTCAACAGCCTTAGCCACAGTAACACCATCCTTAGTGACCGTAATGCCATGGGTGTGGTGAGGACTCTCGATGAGTACCGTCTGGCCGCTAGGACCCAACGTACTCCTTACAGCTCGACTCAACTGCTCAATGCCGCTGATGAGCTTGTCGCCTTCGAAGTGAAGGTCTTTAGGTATTTCATTCATAGTGACCCAAAGATACCATGTCGCAATGTCGATTTCAAACGCCCCTATAGAGAGAGAGAGAGAGAGAGAGAGAGAGAGAGAGTCTTGTATACAAGGAATAATAATTGACATTTCCGACACTGTAGCTGAAAACCAGCAACTTAGCCGTACACAAACTGGAATAAAACCGGTATGAAACCGACATTAGTGTCGATTTTGCCCGAACACAAGAGCACCCCGGACGTTTCCGAGGTGCCCCACCTTAACCAAATTGCTCGCACTTGTCTGCTCGCAGAGGGAAGGTAACCTTTTCAAAACAGGTGTATGGAGTGTTTGGGTTCAATACCATCTGACGCGCTGACCCCGCTCGGGGAAGTCGATTTGTTTTCGATAGGGGGGGTCGCGGTTGGGTTCCCCCGTCCGGATTTTTTGCCGTTTTGCTGTGGCAGTCCTGCCCGCCCCCGTCCG
>Ga0209223_10001796_pt1 | contig 22752 bp, 22 predicted proteins | sample COG_06_FD_184750 | JGI IMG/M metagenome (GOLD analysis project Ga0209223, IMG submission 184750) | Pelagic Microbial community sample from North Sea - COGITO 998_met_06 (SPAdes) (version 2) | ecosystem: Environmental > Aquatic > Marine > Neritic zone/Coastal water | place: Helgoland, sampling...
TATAAACCCAAATAAAAATATATTTCAACAAGGTATAGACTCAATTGATTTTACCACGATCATACTTACTATTGAAGAGAAATATAAAATGAAGTTCAAAAGAGATTCATATGATAAGCTTTCAAGCATAAATGATATTGTTAAATATATTAACAATATTAAAAAATGAAACTCATAAAGGTTAATAAAACAAATAGGTTTCTAATAAATGATATAAAAAAGAATATGCAGGTAGTCATGTCTAAAAAGATGACTAAAAAATTTTTTAATTCATCAATTACATATTTGAATGAATCTGCACCCATTCATAAAACTGATTTGTGGGCAAAAAGACTTGGATTTAAAGGTAAAATATTTCCAGGTTTAGCAGTTACTAGTATGTTTTCAAAAATTATAGGTATGTATCTCCCTGGTAAAAATTGTGTAATAATGGATATTAATTTTACCTTTAAAAAACCAATATTTGAAAATGATTTATTAGTTTATAAGTGTAAAGTAAAGAAAGTAATAAAAAGATTCAATATTGTTATATTAGATTTATTTATTAACAGGGGCAAAGAAGTGTTAATTCAAGGAAGTAGTCGATGCAAAATTTTGACTTATGCAAGCAAAAAATAATTATATTTTACAAAAATTATCCTTAGATGAAGATAAAAAGAAAATTTGGTCTAAAAATAGATTTTATTCGTATTTAGATTTAATTCATGAAATTGAGAAATTTAGAAAGCTAATCAAAAAAAAAAAAATAAAAAAAGGATCATTAATTTCATTTGCTAGTGATTTTAATTTTAAGAGTATTTCTTTTTTTTTAGCTGCGATTATTGAAGATTTAATTGCTATTCCCTTGCCAGAAAAAAAAAAAGATTTAATTGAATTTTTACCATGTAATTATTTTGTCAATACATCTTCTTATAAAATATCGATTTTAAAAAAGAGAAAAAAAATTAAATTAAATAAAATTTTAGTAAATTTTCGTAAAAAAAAAAGGTCTGGATTAATTATATTTTCATCAGGAAGCACAGGTTTTCCAAAAATTATCTTACATGATTTTAACTTAATATTAAATAAGTTTAAAAAAGAAAGACCTGGTTATAAAAGTTTATTAATGCTGTCTTTTGATCATTTAGGAGGTATCAATACATTACTCGCGTCTTTACTGAATAAAAATAGCATGGCAATTTGTTTATCTCAAAGGACTCCAGAAAAAGTTTGTCCAATAATAAATAAAACAAAAGCAGAACTACTACCGACCACTCCTACATTTTTAAACATGTTATTAATCTCTAAAGTATATAAAAAAAAAGATATCAGTAGTTTAAAAATTATATCTTTTGGAGCAGAAAAAATGCCAGAAAGTTTATTAGGAAAATTAATTAAAGAATTTCCCAAAATAAAATTAAAACAAACCTATGGTTTGAGTGAATTTGGCGTTATGAGAAGTAAAAATAAAAGTAAAAAAAGTTTACAAATTAAAGTTGGTGGAGAAGATTTTAAAACTAAAATTATAGACAATACTCTTTTTGTTAAATCAAAATCAAATATGATTGGATATTTGAATTTGCAAAAACCTTTCGATAAATATGGATGGATAAATACAGGTGATAAAGTAAAAAAACATAAAAATGGATTTATTACAATTTTAGGAAGAGAAAATGAAATCATTAACATAGGAGGTGAAAAAGTCTATCCTCAAGAAATAGAAAGTTTATTACTTAAAATTAATATAGTTGCTGATGCATATGTCTATAAAAATAATCATTCATTACTTGGTGAGCATATTATTGCAGAATTATCACTCTCAAGAGAAAAAGAAGACTATACTAAAGATATTGACAAAATTAGAAACTTTTGCAAGAAAATGCTTCCTAAATATAAAGTACCTTCAAAATTTTTAATTAAAAAGAAATTATTGATGAATCACAGATTAAAAAAAGTAAGGAAAATTATTTAAATGAATAAAGTAATAATAATCTCCGGTATGAGTAAAGGCTTAGGTCTTGGTATAGCAAAGAAATTATTAGGTAAAAAATTTAAAGTTTCTGGTTTTAGTAGAAAAAAAACAAATGATATTTTAGCTTTAAAAAAAAAATATAAAGAAAATTTTCATTTTTCTGAAATGGACATAAAACAATCAAATAAATTTGACATTTTTTTAAATCATACAAAAAAAATGGGAAATATTTATGGTTTAATAAATAATGTTGGTTACGTTAATGAGGAATTATTAGTAAGGCAAGATGATAAATATATTAAAGATTTGATAGAGGTTAACTTAATTTATCCTATTTTACTTACAAAAAAAGTAATTAAATATATGATGATCAACAATGAAGGAAGAATAATAAACATTTCATCAATAGTCGCTAAATCTGGATATAAAGGAACAACAGTGTATTCAGCTGCAAAAAGTGGTATTGAGGGCATGACCAGAGCTTTATCAAGAGAGTTGGGTAAAAGAAATATAACAGTAAACTCTGTAGCACCTGGATATATGAAAACAGATTTAACAAAAAATATGGATCCAAAAAAATTAAATCAAATCATAAGAAGGACCCCATTAAAAAGAGCAGGCGATATTAAAGATGTGACAGGAGCAATTGAATACTTGCTAAGAAAAGAATCCTCATTTATTTCAGGACAATCAATTTTAATTGATGGAGGATTAACTTAAGATTGATTAAAAAATATAAATTCTCAGATAATTATTGTGCTTTTAAGGGTAAAAGAAACTACTTACATTCAACAAATATATTTGATCAAATATTAAATATTATTGATAAAGATTTTTCAGAAATAGAGATCTCATTCAAAAAAAAAATTAATTTTAAGCCAATCATTATAATTTCTGATAAAATTTGTGATTTTAAAAAAAACAGTATTTTTGTTGAATTCTTTATAAAAAAAAAAAGTAAACTTACTTACGGATACTTAATTAAAAGTAACAGAAAAATAACACAATATAGGAAATATAATGAAAAAAAATTTCAAAAATCTTTGATTTTTAATAAAGATATAATTTTAATAAAAAAAAGATTTAGATTAAGTTTCATTGAAAAAGTAACATCAGCTGCAATGAGTTTTCTTAATACGAAAACTCAAAAAAATAAAAAAACTAAATGGTATTTAGTAAAAATTAATTTTATATTTTCTAAGAATTTTGAACAATGTAGAGATTTAAAGCTATTAATAAAAAAAAATAGTTTAAATTTTTTTGTTTTTGATATTTTACAAAAAAAAAAAATCGGTAGCATGTTATTTTTAAAAAAATGATTAATGATCTTAGTAAATTAAAAAAAAAATACATTTCCTTAGGTTTAAAAAAAGGGCAAAATTTATACATAACGTCTGATTTCAAGAAAATGATAAATAAAAAAAATTATAAAGAGATTCTTTCAAATCACTTTAAGGTAATTAAAAGTATAATTGGAAGTTCTGGAACAATAATTGTACCAACTGCAACGACATATTTATGTAATACTAAAAAAGTATTTGATTTGAAGAATACTCCAAGCCGAAATATGGGTATTTTTTCAGAATATGTAAGAAAAAAAATTGGATCAAAGCGGTCGATGCACCCAATATGGTCTGTAAGTGCATTTGGTAAATTATCAAATTACTTTACTGCAAATATTTCAAAACATTCATTTGGTCATGATTCTATTTGGACAAGATTGATTAATAAAAATGCATGGAGTTTACATATTGATATTGACCCTAGAAAATCACTGTCAATTATTCATTATGGTGAGTTCATGGTTGGTGTTCCTCATAGATTTACAAAAGAATTTAACCAATTTGTTAGATTTAATGGTAAAAAAAAAGAAATTAAATTTTATCATTTCTGTCTTTTTTCAGAACAAAAATTTGTAAAAGATGGAAATAAAAAAATTTTTAAAAATTTTTTAAAATATTATAAGCCAAGAAAAATTTTTTTAGAAAAAAAAATTTCTCTAACTTTATTACCACTGAAAAAATTTCATGACATAAACCTCATCTATTTAAATAGAAATAGAAAAGCTTGGTTAAAATAGAAACTTAGTCCTTTTCCAATTTCCATATAAAGGCTGATGGTTTTGCATTTCTTTTATTTTTAATGACATCAAATTTTAATTCTTTTTTTAGTTTTTGAGGTACATCTGTAAGCATTTTTTTTAGCGCAAAGTAATCCATTACACCTTGCCCAGAAATATTATGAAAAAACAAAAATTCTGGCATTATTGAAAAGGCTTTATTTCTACTCAATTCATCTAAATTAAAGTCACTTATCTCTCCTATAAGGATTATTGAGTTAGGTATTGCTAAAAAGAGCTTCTTAAAAAAATTTTTTATATTCGAAATTTTACTTTTAGAAATTTCATGCAATATAAACCATATTGAAATTAGTACTTTTTCGTTTTTATTTATATCAATTTTTTTTATTTCATTTGACCACTTAAATACATTTGTGGCATCACAGGTAAAAAATTTTTTTTCAGTTTTTATTTTTTTAAGTTTTTTCCTTGCTTCACTCACTGCAATTTTAGATATATCTGAAGCAAATATCTTTGCGTTAGGAAATTTTTTAGATGCTTGGAGTAAATAATTTCCATCTCCACATCCAATATCTGCTATTAATCCAATCTTTTCTTTTTTGATCAAATTAATAGCATTAGGAAAAAATTTTTTGTTATTTATTGATCCACTTCCTAATACATTTTCTTTTCTTACACACTCTACGTTTAAGCTTTTCCTTTTTATGAGTAAACTTTCTAAGTCGTTTATGTATGGTTTATATGAGTGCAATATTAGAAAACTACCTGCCCTATAAAGAATTTTTTTACCCAATTTTGTAGTTTTATATTTTTCTTTTTTTGGAATAATTATTCCAAGGCTCGACATATATAAGAAAATATTTTTTAGGTATTTTTTGTTACTTATTATCTTAAAATCTTTGATTGAAAATTCTTTTTTAAAAAAAATTTTTATTAAATCATTCTTTAAAAAAAAGGATAATATGGGGCAAATAAGGAAACCTCTCATTAAAGAGATTATTTCAATTCTTGGATTAATTTTCATTAGACTTAAAAAATGTAACTTAATTTAAAATCATTTAGTATAATAAATTATATTTATAAGCAATAATAAAATCTTATATTTTCAAATCAATGTTTTATGGATGAAATTCACAGTTATAATTCTTCAAAAATTTCTAATTATTTTTTTAATATCAGATGTACTTCTGATGAGGAGCAAGAATGATCTAAAATACTTTGAAGTTTGTTAATATGTTTAAAAAAATATTCCTTGAATTTTTTTTCAAAAACTCCCGACGTTTCATTAAATGAAAGATTAAAACTTCTGTATAAATCCATCAAGTCAGATCCAAACCACCATTCACCTATAATTTTAAGATTATATTTTTTAGAAATAAAATTTAAAGAATTTTTACTATATAAATTTGTATGTGTTCCTCCTAATTGTCTTGGGTAAACATTAATAAAAACATTTTCTATAAATGAAGAAAATGAAAATAACGGAACTGCCAAATAAAAATATTTTGCATTACTTTGCTTAAATGCTCTAAATATTTCATTCGGATTTTCTAAATGTTCTAAAACAAATATACAAGATATTAAATCTGACTTTGTATTAAGGATTTTTTCAAGGATATTTTCAAAATTTAAACATTGTAAACTATTTTTTTTTAAATAAAAACCTAACACAAATAAAGTGAATGGCCTAGAGCTACTATTCAACAACGTATCTATAACAATAATTTCTAAAAGTTTTCACAACACTTCATTATGAATAAATTTTATGAATTAATATTTAATATGTAAATCAACTTAATAATTATGCTATGCAGGGCTTTGGAGTTAAATTAAAATAAATTTTTGGAAAATGATCAGGAAACTTTTGATTAATAATGTTAATTGTGGTTATTTCAAAACTTTTTTACAATCTTCTCTTTAATTAGTATCTCCATTAATGGCAACACTTTCCAATATGGAAGCCTCAATTTTTCAGATATATCAATCAAAGAGTTGCTTCCATCACAATAAGATAAAGCATTCATCATATTTCTTATATCTTGAGAGACATGTTTTTTTTTACCAATGTTTGGGTATAAACCTCTTTTTGACATTTGGGGCTCACACAAGAAAGTATTCTTATAATGATAATTATTTTCAAGTGCTTCTATGGCTTTTTTAAGAAGATTATAACCACCATCAAGACCCTCTGGTGTTACAACATTTTTTAAATCATCTAATGATGTATGATACTCTTTATAAGTTCCATATTTTGTTCTAATAATTGTTGCAAGTGGCAGATCAATGCCTGGAGAACAATATTGTCTTTCATCTCCACCTCTATTTAACCATCTATATTTAAAAAAATTTTTGTCTATATTTTTAATTACGTGTAAACCAATTTTATCTGCAAGTGTATTTCCATCTCTAGATGGAATGTAAGAATAAGATCTATTATCACCTACACAAGTTATATTAAAACCTGCTATAACTCTTTTTTTTAAAATTTTAATATTTTTTTGTAAATAACTTATAGATCCAATTGTTTCAGGAATAAAAATTATTCTATAAGAATACCTTCTTTTTTGTTCCATAAGCCATTTAGCCAAAAAAATAGTTACAGTTGGGCCAGATAGTTCATTATTAGCCATTGAAGGGTGACAAATATAAGTTGAAAGAAATATTTCTTTTTTCTCTATTCCAGGAATTAATATTTCACCATAAGTTAAACTTCCTTTAGAAAAAGTACTGTCAATAAACACTTCATAGGTTCCCTTTTTCAGTTTCTTTTTTTCATTATAGCTAATGCAAAAACCCCAATTTTTATTATAGTAGGAAGTGACATATGGTATTGCATTAGGCTGTTCCTTTATATAATGAAGGTGTTTTTCTAACTGATCTAGACTCATTTTAACATTCATCTTCTTAGAATAAGAAACTAAATGTAAATTATTTTTTTTATATATGGCTATTTTTTTCCCATTTGGACACCTAATCCAAGCATTTTTCGCATTCCATTCATCAGGTATGGTCCAGTCAAAAACCTTCCTTCCTGAAGGAATTTCTTTAATCTTTAAGTTTCCACATATATCTTTTAAAATTTTTAGAGTTTGTCTATTTCCATTACCAGTAAGACTTCGGTTTAAAGGTAATAATTTTTTACAAAGATTGTGAATTTTTTTTCCTATCATTTTTTTTAAATTTCTTTTTTAGATCTTATCCATTCTTTAACTTCTTTTATATTTTTTACAATTTTCCAAGGATCCTTTTTAAATAATTTTTTACTACCAATATCTATTTCATTACATGTTATTGACTCTAAAAAAAATTTATTATTTTTATATCTTAAAAACTTATTTTTATTTATTTCTTTTATTATTGGTTCTAAACTATACTTAAGGTTAATAAATTTAGAATACTTTTTTTCTTTACATGGGCCTATTTTTTTTCCATTTTTAAACATAATACCTTCAAAAATTTTAAAATATCTCCAGGGTACTAAATTTAATTCCTCATATCTATGAAGATAACTGCAACCTTTGCTCCAAGGAACTCCCAAAACACACATTCTTGCATTTTTTTCTGAAAGCCACTGAAGTAAGCTATTTTTACCCCATGATGTTTCTAAATTTAGTTTTTTAATCTCTTTTACATGTTTTCCAATAGCTAAATAGCTATGTAACGGTTGTGGAGTTCTATAATATTTTCCACTCTTTAAAGCTTCTGCAGGAAGTAATCCATTTCTATCTATTGATTTATCCAAATGAAATTTTTTCTTATTAATAAATTCTTCGCCAGAGAATGCAGGCAATAACAATGTTCTTTCTTTTGATATTAGGTTTTCAATTAATTCTAATAACTTTTTGGAGATATTTTTATCTTTAAATCTTATATTGAAAATAAAAGACCATAATCCTGAGTACAATACGATGACCTTATCTTCTTTTTTTATAACTTTGTTGAAAGCTTTAATAAAGTCATCTTCAGTAATTAAATGTTTACTTTTCAAGGTATGTTATTTAATTGCTACAAAAATATACGAAGTATATAAAATTATTCCAAATCTTTTTGTATAATCAATTAATTTTCTTTTTTTTAGCTTTTCGAGCTGTTTTTCATATTTATACATTACCTTAGGTAGTGGCCAATCTTTAGAGGATAAAAGTTTAACAGTTCTATAATTTTTTTTTGCCTTATTTATTATCTTTTCTTTTTTGGATAAAGAAACGATTGGGAAAATAATTTTTCCTCCTTTTTTTAAATATCTTTTCCCTTCTTTGAGTATATCATTTACTAATTCTGTGCCATCTTCTCCTGCTTTACATGTGATATGTTTATTGTACCATGGAGACCAATTTGCTACAGGCTCAGATATCGCAGAAACTGACTCAACTATAAGGTCAAATTTTTGATTTATCCAAGGTTCAAACATACTGCCATTTTTTATTATAATTTTAAGACCCTCTTTTTTGGCATTTATTTTACATTTGTTTGTGGCTTTTTTTGAAAGGTCAGAGAAACTAAATGATTTTATTTTATTCTTTTTTTTTTTATAAATATTTAGACCAATATAGCCGTTTCCACATCCCAGATCTAAAACATCTACTTTTTTTTTAATATGTTTTATCGTCTCTTCAACAATTAACTGACTAGTGGCGTTTGGAGCAAAAACTGTTTTTATTTTATTTTTCATTTTATTTTTTGCCATTTAATAAGAGCTGAACCCCAGGATAACCCAACTCCATATCCAGCTATAATTACTTTGTAGTTATTCTTAATTTTTTTTTTACTAGCATCTTTTAGAGCTATAGGTATTGATGCAGATATAGTATTCCCTACTTTTGACAAATTTTCAAAAGTTTTATTTTTTGGTATCAAAAGTTTACGGTTTATATTATCAAGAATGAATTTACTTGCTTGGTGAAATATAAACATATCAATTTTATCAACCTTACTTTTGATTTTCTTTAAAAGCACGCTAACATTTTCAGGCACAATACTCATTGCAAAAGTTAATACTTTTGAGCCATTCATCACAACTTCAAGTTTTCCTTGTGGTAATTCTAAAGCATTATAACCAGATCCATCAGTTCCTAATTCAAAAGGGCCAATTTTATTTTTTTTACTTTTGGTTATTAGTGTGGTTGCTGCAGCATCAGAGAATATAGGTCTGCATTGTGCATTATTTTTACTAATTAACTTAGTATAAGTATCTGCGCATACTATTAAGCCATTTTTAGCTTGTTTGCTCTCAATAAATGCAGTTGCTACTCTTAAAGCATAAATAAAACCAGAGCATCCTAAATTAATATCAAAGGCAATAATGTTTTTTGGAAGATTAAGCCTTTCCTGAAGGATACACGCTGCTGTAGGTATTCTATAAGGTGATGTTTGTGTCACTAATATCAAAAAATCTATTTTTGTTTTTGGGAATTTTTTTAATAATTTTTTAATACTTTTTTCAGCAATATCAATTGTAGTTTCTTTTTCTGAAGAAATATACCTATTATCAATGCCAGTTTTTTCATAAATCCTATTAATATCCCACCTAGGGTTATTTTTTTTTAACTGCTTATTATTTTCTTTTTTTTTAGGAAGATAGTATTCAATGCCAGCTATTTTTGATCCACTCATTTAATAAGTGATTTTTTTTTAAATATATTTATTAATTTTTTTACGCTGGTTATGGATGCTATGTCGTTTAAATTACTTAATTGATTTCCAAGTTTAGCATCAAGTGCCGAAAGAATGTCTAGTTGAGCTAATGAATCCCAATTTTTTATTGAAGTTAATTTATCTATTTTAATAACTTTTGCTGGTGTAGTTTTTAAAATTTTAGCAATTATTTTGTATATTTCATCAGAGGATATTTTTTTTTTCATAAGATTTCAAATATTTAACACATTTCACGTTTATTTCAAGAATTTAAACTAATTTTTTTTAAAAATTAAATGAACTTCAGAACATAGTTTGGCTCTGTCAAGCACACTCTGTAAATCGTTTATCTGTTTTAAAAAAAGAGAATCAAATTTATCTTTATAAAGTTGTGTTTTATAATTTGATGAAATAATAAAATTTCTATATAAATCTGAAAAATCAGTTCCAAACCACCATTCACCAATAATTTTAAATTTATATTTTTTTGCTATAAATTCTAAAGACTCTTTACTATAAAGATTGGTGTGTGCTCCACCAAGTTGTCTTGGATAGATTTTTTGAAAAATATTCTCAATAAGAACTGTAAAAGAGAATAAAGGTACTGAAGCATATAAATATTGTGCATTAGACTTCTTAAATGCTTTAAATATTTTATTTGGGTTTTCTAAATGTTCAAGAACAAAAATTAATGAAATTAAATTAGCTTTAGTTGTCAAAATTTCATTAATACTTTCATTGAAATTTAGGTTTTTAATATTATTTTTTTTTAAGTATTTGTTTCCTTTTATTATAAGATCTTGATTGGGATCTATACCTGTGGCCTTAATTCCAAGGGTTTCACAGCCTTTTACGAAATGTCCAGCACCACATCCAAAATCGAGGACTTCAATTTTTTTTTTCAAAACTGCTTTCATAAATTTTACTTTTGGTATGTAAATATTTTTTACTCTTTCGGTGTAGTTTTTTGCGTATTTTGCTGAAAAATTTTTACCTTTATTAGATGAGTATATGTTTTCATTAAATCTATTATCCATCAAGTGTAAGCCATTTATATGATTACATTTTTTACATATACTGTAAGAAATTTGATGAGAAATAAAATCTTTATTTTTTAAAGAGAAATTACAGATTATACAATTTTTTCTTAATTTTAATTTTCCATATTTTCTATTTATTTTTAATGTGTTTTTTAAATTAAATTGATTATTTTTGATTAATTCTTTTTTTAAATTAAAAATATCATTTATGTTCTTTGAAAATTTACTAACTTTTTTCATATAATTAATCTAAAATTATTTTTGTAATATCTTTTTTAAAAATTTTAACTGGATTATTTTTTAATCTCATATCATTTACTCCTTCTAGAATTTTATTGATTTCTTTTTGAATATTAATTCCTAATTTTTTAAAGTTTAATTCCATATCAGTTTTTTCAGCTAAGAAATTTATATAATTTGTAAGTTCGTTAATATTTTTTGTTTTTGTTATTTCAAAAATAATATTGAACCTTGAATTTAAATCAAAATTTTGTGATGCATTTTTTATATTTAAGAAATTAAATTTTAAAAATTTTGATAAATTCAAAGCTACAGCATGACCATGATTAATTCCATATAGTGATGTAAATGGATAAGATATAGCGTGTGGAGCTGTAGTTTTAGAAATACTAATTGCTTTGCCCGATAAATTTGCAGCGATACACATCTTAAAATCATTCTCTAATGATGGATTGTTTATATAATTTAAATAATTTGACATTGAAATTTTAAGAGAGTCAGTTGCATGTTTTAAACTAATAGAATTAGATTTTAATGACATTATCGACTCCATTGATTGGGATATCGCATCAAATCCAGCAGAAGCCTTAATTTTTTTTGAGGCTAAACTTATAAAGTCCGGAATTAACAAATAATCATCTGGTTTTACATTTGGTCCTTCAACTGAATATTTTATGTCATCAATATAAATTACTGCATTTTCTGTAACTTCTGCTCCAGAGCCGGCAGTTGTAGGTATTGCTAATAATCTATAGTTTTTAGAAAGATTTAGAGAATTATTAATAATTTTTAATTTTAAATTTTTTTCAAAATTTATAACCGCAGATATTTTTGCATAATCAAGAACTGAGCCACCACCGATAGCTATTATTAGATCAGGATTATATTCATCTAATTTTTTTTTAATATCTATTAGTTCTTCAAATGTAGGAAAATAATTTTTTTTTTTGTAAATGAAATAATTTTTATCATTAAAAATCTCTTCAATTTTTTTATCAATGTTAAGTTTTTTATATGAGGTATTACCAACAATTAAAAAAATCTTTTTTACATCTTTTTTAGTATATTTTTTTATATCTTCAATATTTGAAAGAGAGTAATTAAACATTAGTTTTTTTCATAAAATTTTTTTTAATTTTCAAAAAATCTTTTGGCCTTGTCAATCCATCTATTGATCCAGTATTAATTTTTACCTCTAGTAGACTCGGCCCTTTTGATTTTAAAAATAAATCAACAGTTTTGTCAGTATTTTTATCTAAATTAAGTAAAAAATAACTTTTATAACCAAGACTTTTACATAAATCTTTAAAATTAATTCCTAATGCAGTTGTGATTTGTCCACCAACTGACTCATGACGACCATTATTTAAAATAATATGTTTTAAATTCTTATTACCATAAAATCCAACAGTTCTCATAGAGCCAAGATGCATTAATATTGAACCATCACCATCAAGACAAATTACTCTTTTTTTAAAAGAAATACCTAATGCAACCATAGCAGAATGGCCCATCCCTCCAACCATATAGAAATCTGAATTAGAATTTTTATTATCTTTTTTTCTCAAATAATCTAACTCTCTTGATGTGAAGCCAGTTGTAGAGACAATTTTATAATTTTTCGGAATTTTTTTGATTAATTTTTCAATAAAAAATATTCTTTTTATACCTTGATTAAGATTTTTATTTTTGGATTTTTTTTCAATACCCCTAATTGAATCCATTTTAACTAGTATAGCTCCAATTTTATTTTTTTTTTTTGACTCATCAATAATTTTAGAAATTTTTTTTAGGTTATTTTCTGAATTAAGTATTACATAATTTATATCTAACAATTTAAGCAAATTAGGTGTAATGACTCCTTTTAATCTATGTTGTGGTTCATCTTCTTTTTTCAGTGAAGGGTCACCTCTCCACCCAATTAAAAGAAGCAAGGGTATGCTGTATACTTGTTTATGAGCAATTGAAATCAGTGGATTTATGGCGTTTCCTAAACCAGAATTTTGTAAATATACGCAGGGTAGCTTTCCGCTAGATAAATACTCTCCAATAGCAACTGAGACTGCAGATCCTTCATTCACTGCCTTAATATGCTTTAGTTTTTTTTTATCAATTAACTCTGTAAAATTTTTTAAAACACTGTCTGGTACACCTGAAAAAAAAGATATTTTTTTTTTCAAAAAAAATTTTAGTAATGTTTCTGCATCTATCATTCTTTAATTAGAGAAATCACCTCTTTGATTGAACTAATTTTACCCTCTAATTCAAAAGATCTATCATTTTTTAATATGCTTACAGCCGCATTCTTCATTGCTGGATAAGCTGCTCTTAATAATTGATTAGCATAAATTACAATTTTGAAATGATGTTTTATTAAATCACTTTCTTTGACAGATGAATAAGTTGAGGGAACAGCTACTAAAGGTTTAAAAAATTTACTTTTCTTAAAAATTTTTGCAAATTCAAATATTTCTTTAGGATTTTTTTCCTTACTATGAATTAATATCGCATCTGCTCCAGCCTTAGAATAATTTTCAGCTCTTTTAAAAGCATCTTTAATTCCTTTTCCCAAAATAAGGCTCTCAACTCTTGCAACTATTAGCAAATCATTACTTATTTTTGAATTTTTAGCTTTTTTCAATTTTTTACAAAAACCTTCAATACTGTCTTGTTTTGTATTTTTCTGATCTTTGAAAAGAGAGTTTTTTTTTAAACCAATCTTATCTTCAAAAACTACCGCGGATACCCCAGCTCTTTCCAAAGTTTTTACTAAAAAAGAGATATGCTCTAGCCTTCCACCATTGTCAGCATCAAAAATAACTGGTTTAGAGGTTACATCTAGCATTTCATTCAGACCATGTATTCTTGAAGAATAATCAACTGATTGATTATCCGGTTTTCCTCTGGTCAGAGAATCTGTCAAACTTGAGGACCACATTCCATCAAATTCTTTATACAAATTTTTTATTGTATAACTTGAACTTTCAATAATTAATCCAGTTAGAGCATTATGAGACTCCATTATTCTTACTAAAGGTTTAGCCTCCATTAATCTTTTTAATTTTGATTTTCTTGTATCTACGGCAACTCCATATTTGAATATATTTTTTTTTATTTCACTCGATGAAATTCCTAAAGTATATTTTGGCTCAATTAATTTTCCTGACCATTTAGCCAACTCTTTAATTACTTTTTTTCTAATATTTTTTTGTACTCCTTTTTTCCAATCATCACCATGTACAACAAAGTTAGGTTTCATTTTTTTTAAATTTGGTATGTAATCAAGTGTTGTTTGTGGAATAACATTTTTAACAAATTTAATATTTCTTAAAACAATTTCTCTTTGTTCATAGTTTAAGTGTGGGAATTTTTTATATGAAGCTATTGCTTCATCAGTCAGCAAGCCAACGGTAACTTCTCCATACGAACTAGCAATTTTTAATATATTTATATGACCTTTATGAAGAATATCAGCTGATAATCCTACATAGACTTTGTTTTGTTTTTTACTACTTTTCATAGAAATTAAAAATATTAATTAATGGAATTTTTTTATTAATTTTTTTTATAATACTTTTAAATAAATTGTGATCAACAAGTAAAATTATACACTTTAAATTTTTTTCTTCTAGTATCTTATTAATATTTATTTGTTTATTTCTAATATTTTTTAAGTCTATAAAGGGATCTATAAAATGAATTTTTTTGTATAATTTTGAAAAATGCTGAAAAATTTTCAAGGAATGTGAATTTCTAATATCAGAAACATTTTTCTTATAGGTTAATCCAGCAAAAACAATTTTATCCGAATTTAGTTTTATTTTTTTATTTTTAAGCTCAATGTAAATTTGATCAATAGTGAACTTTCTCATGTATTCATTTATTCCTCTACCTGATAAAGTTACATTTGTTTTAAAATTATTTTTTTTTGCAATGTAGGAAAAATAATATGGATCTACAGGCAGACAGTGTCCACCAACTAAGCCTGGCAAAAATTTAGAAAAATTCCATTTTGTACTAGCGTGGCTTAAAACATTAAAAAAATTCAAATTTAATTTCTTACAAAAAATAAATATTTCATTCATCAGAGCAATATTCAGATCTCTTTGAATATTTTCAATAACTTTTGAAGTTTCTGTTTCTTTAATTGATCTTGTAATTATTAATTTTTTAGATAAATTTTTGTAAACTGCTTTTATTATCGAGTCATGTTTTTTATTTGGAATTGCAATTAATTTATTTATTTTATCAATAGTATGTTTTTTGTCACCAGGATTAATTCTTTCAGGACTATAACAAACAATAAAGTCATTTTTTATTCTTTTAAGTTTACAATTTTTTTCAATTATTTTTACACAGTAATCTTCTGTAACACCTGGATAAACTGTTGACTCGAAAATAATAATATCTTTTTTTTTTAATATTTTTGCTAAATCCCTACAAGCCAAATTTAATGGCAATAGATTTGGATCTTTATTTTTTTTAATAGGGGTTGGCACACAAACTATAAAAAAATTACAATTTTTTATGTCACTAATTTTTGAAGTTAATTGTTCTGATTTAATTGTCGACAATGTTTTTTTGGAAAATTCTTTATTGGCATCAATTCTTTTTTTTAAACTATTTATTCTTTCTTTATTGACATCATATCCGTAAGTATCAAATTTTTTTGAAATTTTAATCAGAGCAGGCAAACCAACGTATCCAAGTCCAATCACACAGGGTTTAATATTCATATGACAAATTTCAGTTTTTAATATATGTATAATATTATTAATTCAATAATAATAAAAATTTTTTTAAATGAAAAATAAACCAACATTTATTGCTGAAATTGGAATGAACCATAACGGAAATTTTGATTTATGTTTTGAGATGATTAAACAAGCAAAACTTTCGGGAGCTGATATTGTTAAATTTCAGTTAGGCTGGAGAGATAAACCTGGTGAAATAAACCAAATAGACGCAAAGATCATTAATCAACTAATATCGTGGTCTAAATATTTTGAAATAGAATTGTTATTTTCTATTATAAGTGATCAGGCATATGATTTAATTAAACCCTTTAACTTTCAAAGATATAAAATTGCATCCAGAACTGTCATAGATAATTTGCCACTTGTTAAGAAGATATTAAAAGAAAAAAAAAAAACTATTATATCACTAGGGATGTGGAATAAAAAAAACCTACCAATACCAAAAAAAAATAATATTTCTTATTTGTGGTGTTTATCAAAATATCCATGTGAACCTAAAGATCTAAAAAATTTACCAAAAAATTTTAATAATTCTTACTATGACGGGTATAGTGATCATTCTATTGGTGTCGAGACCTGCTTAATAGCCATAGCAAGAGGGGCAAAAATTATAGAAAAACACTTTACGTTAGATAAATCTAATACGACCATACGGGATCATGCATTATCAGCAACTCCTGATGAATTTAGACTGTTAGTTAATTTAGGAAAAGATATGTCAAAAAAAATAAATATTGGTGTTTAGCTTGTTAAAAGAAGCTTTTTATGACTTCATTAGATAATTCTCACAGAAAATATTCGATTTCCAGCATAGGAAATAGTGAGGCAGATAGAGTCGAATTTATGCTTAATAATATGCATTTAAATAAGGCTTATTTGCATGCCTCAAGAAAATTAATAAATGAGTTGGATAAAAAAAAATTATTAGAAGAATATAAAAATAAATTTCTACACTATAGAAATGGATGGAGAAATATTCCGGCAGAGGCAATAAAGAAAAAACTGTATTCGGAGAAATTTAAAAATAAAAAAATTGAACCACTTTGTATAGACTTAGAGGTTGCATCAGTATGCGATTTGGCTTGCCCACATTGTTTTAGGCAATATATAGCAACGCCAGATAAATTGATGTCTACTGATTTAGCATTTAGATTGATTGATCAACTTGCTGAGCAAAAAGTTCCATCTGTAAAGTTTAATTGGAGAGGTGAACCGTTAATGAATAGAAACTTGCCTAAAATTATTGATTATGCCAAACAAAATGGAGTACTGGAAACAATAATAAATACTAATGCAACTTTATTAGAAGGAAAATATGCGGAAGAATTAATGTCTTCAGGGCTAGATTTGTTAATCTATTCTTTTGATGGAGGTTCTAAAAAAACATATGACAAGCTTAGGGTGGGAAGATTTAAAGAAAACAAGTTTGAGAATATTATTAAAAATATTGAAAACTTTCATAAATTAAAAAAAAAAAATGGATCTGTTTTTCCAAGAACTAAAATTCAAATGGTATTAACTAAAGAAACTTATGAAGAGCAGGAAGAATATTTTTCACTTTTTAAAGGTATTGTAGATGATGTATCTGTTAAGCAATATACTGAAAGAGGAGGGGACATAAAAGAGACTGACGTAGGTCAAAATAATATAGATAAAAATAAGATTTATATGAAAAATTTTGATGGAGATTTATTTGTATCACAGGGAAGATTGCCATGCGAACAACCTTTTCAAAGGATGTTAATTACTTATGATGGCAGGGTAAGTATGTGCTGTTATGACTGGGGAAGTATGCATCCCGTGGGATATGTTGATAATTTAGCTATTGCCACTGGTGATAAAGAGTTTGAAAAAGTAAAAAAAGATGCAGATCAAAATAAGAAAGGTTTTGAGTTAATGAATTTAAAAATTCCAGAAAAATTTAACGAGCCAGAGAAAAAAATATCAACTCTTGATGAAATATGGCATGGAAAAGAAATAAATAAAGTTAGAGAGCAACACTTGGAGAATAAATTGGAAGAGGTAACAATATGCAAAAAGTGTCCCTTTAAAGATACATATGACTGGAAAAAAGTTAATTAATGAATGTAGAGATAGTAGCTGAAGTTGCAAACTCACATCAGGGAAAGTTAAAAATAGCTGAAAAAATAGTTAGAGCTTTTTATGAAAAAGGAGCAAAATCCATTAAGTTTCAGATCTATTTTGCAGAAGATTTTTTAACAAAAGATCATACTCGTTTTTCACATTTCAAAAAACAATCCTTTTCAGAGAGCCAGTGGGAAAAGCTTATTAAGTTAACAAAAAAAATTGGTTATAAAAACATATATGCAGATATTTTAGGTTTAAGGGCATTTAAAGTTGCAAAAAAATTAAACATAAGTGGCTACAAAATTCACTCAACTGATTTAACAAATGATTTTTTGTTAAAAAGAGTTGCGAAAGAGAACAAAAAAGTTTTTTTATCTGCGGGAGGTGCAAAAATTACAGAAATTTACCATGCAATAAAATTTTTTAAAAATAAAAAAAATAAACCAATTTTAATGCATGGATTTCAAAGTTATCCCACAAAGATAAAAGATACAAATTTAAACAATTTAAATAAACTTAAAAAATATTTTGGTAACAGTTGTCATTATGGATTTCAAGACCATGTTTCAGGAAGTAGTAAATATAATTTATATCTATGCCTAGTTTCTTTGGGTTATGGAATTCAATATATTGAAAAACACATTACACTTAGCAGAAAAGAGAAAGGTATTGATTATTACTCATCACTTGAACCTCTAGAATTTAAAAATTTTTGCAAGGTAATAAAAGAAACATCAGATGGAAACTCTATAGGGATAAGTGGCTTTTCAGATGCTGAAGATGAGTACAGAAAAAAAACTAAAAAATTTTGGATTTTAAAAAAAAATTTAAAAAAGAATTCTAAAGTTAAATTTAGTGATTTAGATTTTAAAAGAATTAATAATATAAATAAAGAACCACTTTTTTTAAAAGAAATCATTAATAAAAAAATTAATCAAAATTTACCTAAAAACACGATAATTTCTAATAGTCATTTTAATTGTAAAGTTTTTGCAATGATAGTTGCAAGGTACAACTCAAAACGATTACCAGGAAAAGCTATGCTTAAAATTGCTAATAGACCAATTCTAGAACATTTATTTTTAAGAATTAAAAAGGCTAATTCTTTAGACAAAATAATTTTTTGCACAACTAAAGATAAATCAGATGATGTATTAGCTAAATTGGCTAAAAAAAATAAAATCTCAGTATTTAGAGGTGAGGAAAAAAATGTTTTAGGGAGAATGTTGAAAAGCACAAAAAAATCAATTCCAGATGTTATGATTAGAATTACTGGTGATGATATATTGATTGATATAGATTATATGGAAAAAGCTATAGATTATCATTTATCTAACAATTTAGATTATACAGATCATAAAAAATTACCCAGCGGAGTTGAAACAGAGATTTTTAATAGAAAAATTTTAAATTTTATAAATGAAAATGCAGAAGACAACTCAGGAACAGAATATCTCACATATTATATTAAAGATAATGAGCAATATTTTAGAACAGGATCAGCAACTGTAGAAAAAAAACATCAAAAAAATATTAGATTAACAATTGATAGTCGAAAAGATTATAGGTTTGTGAAACCATTTTTAAAAAAAATGCAAATAAAAAATAAATTATTAACATATAATATTGATGATATAATTTCTTTTTATAGGGGGAAAAAAAATAGTCAAAAAGCCAATAAAAGAAAAATTGAAATTAATACAAAGTTGAAAAAATATTCACACTTAAAATTATAATCATGAATAAAAAAGAATCATTAATAACAGTTTATATTACAAATCATAATTATGGAAAATATATCAAACAATCAATAGATAGTGTTTTTAATCAAACTTATAAAAATTTTGAACTAATTATAATAGATGATGGTTCAACCGATAATTCTAAAAATGTTATTGAAAAATATAAAAAGAATAAAAAGGTAAGGATAATTTATCAAAATAATAAAGGCTTGACTGTTTCTAATAATATTGCATTAAAAATTTGCAAAGGAGAATATATTACTAGGTTAGATGCAGATGATTGGCTTGATCCTAATTTTTTACAAATAATGATTAATACTGCAAAAAAGAATAAAAATTCAGCAATGATTTTTTCCAATTACTATTTAACAAATTCGAAAGGTCAAGTAATAGACCAATTTTATAGACATGAATTTAAAAGAGTTAAATTAATGGATCAACCAGCTCACGGAGCTTGTAGCCTGATAAAAACAAAAACACTAAAAGAAATTGGAGGTTATGATGAACAGTTTAATTGCCAAGATGGTGTAGACTTATGGTTTAAGATAATTGGAAATTATAAAGTTAAGAATGTTAATTTACCTCTTTTTTATTATAGACAGCACAATAAAAGTCTAACTAAAAATGTTGAAAATATTTATAAAACTAGAGATAAAATTTTAAATAAACACACACAAAATAAAAAAAACTTTAATAATATTCTTGCAATAATACCAGTTAGAGGTGAGAATTATGGAGAAACACTGGTAGCCCTTAAAAAAATTAATAAAACCCCAATAATACATAAGTTGATTATTGAACTTCAAAAAATACCAAATATTAAAAAAATTTTAGTTTCAACCCCAGACCAGAAAATACTAAGTAATGTGAATAAAAGGTTTAAAAAAAGTGTTATTACTCATAAAAGAGAAGAAAAATTTGCAAGGCTCAATACCTCAATAAATCAAACTTTAATATCATCAATTAAAAAGGTAAGAACAAAAAAATTTAAACCTGATTTAATATTAGTTGTGAATGTTGTATGTCCTTTTTTGAATTATAAAAATTTTGAAGCAGCAATCAATTTGATTAAAATATTTAATACAGATGAAATAATTGCGGTAAAAAAAGAAAATGATAATTTTTTTTATCACAATGGAAAAGGACTTAAAAGATTTCAAAATAGTAACAGGTTGTCACTAGAAAGAGAACAGATTTTCAGAGAAATTGGAGGCATGCGTTTAATTAAAACGCAAAGAGTTGGAAAAAATCAGAATACTGTAGGTCATATTTTTTTAGATGATAAATCATCTTTTATCATTAAATCTAATGAAGATTTGTTGTTAGCTGATATAATGTCAAAGATAAATTAATTGGTTAAGAAAGAGATTTGTTTGATATAGAGTTTTTACTAGCTATTTTATCTTTATAATATTTTTTCTTTAGATTTTGATTATTCTGATTTTTTGCAAATGTAACATAAAATATCATTCTTGAGTCTTTACTTAAATTACTTTTTGAAGCATGACAAATTTTCCAATCAAATAATAAAATATCACCGACCTTTAACTCTATTGGAATGAAATTAAATTTTTTTATATAATTTTTTTTTATCTTAGGTGTAAATTTGTAAGTTTTTTTTACAATATCATCCCAGCTTCTGCCAAGATTTTTGTGAGTGCTGTCTAAGTTTGAAATTTGTAAACACCCATTTTTTTTGTTGGTATCTTCCAAAGGAATTACAGCACTAACAAATTTAGTAGAATATTCATACCAACCTTTTTTTATAATGTTGTTTTTATCTTTCCATAAAAAGTGTCCATCTATATGTGGCTTGAAACCACTAGTATTTGGATATTTAAAATTTAACTTATCTTTGAATAAAGAGTTTTTGCCTAGTATTTTGAAAATTATTTTAGATAGTTTTTTCTCATTGATTATTTTTTCAGCATCTTTTGAAAAGCTGGCAATGTTTTCTATTCGTCTTAAAATTTTTTTATTTTTTTCAAAAAAAAATAATTTACCCCTTTTTTTTTCAGTAAGTTTTAATATATTTTTTTTTACCTTAATGATCTTATCTTTAGAATAAAAATTTCTTATAACAACAAAACCATTTTTATTATAATTTTCTAACATTTTAGAATTATTCATAATTTATTTATATACATTTAACTTAATGTGTAATTAAATCTAAGTAATATTTGTATACATGAATTTATACTTTTATTTATTGTGTTAGTAGTATAGAGAATATTTGTTAATATAACGTATATGTTCAATAATATTGGTAAAATTAACCTAATTTTTGATAAGAAAAGAAAAAAAATTTTAATCATCTTATTTTGTATACTTTTGTTAGTTGGTTTTCTTGAAACTATTGGGGTAGCTTTAATTTTCCCAATGTTATCGATGATTTTTATTGAAACAGACTCAAATTCTAAAATATTAATATTTTTCCAGTCAAATCTTAACATTGTAGATAAATTTCAAATGACAAAAATTATAGTTATTGTTTTTTGTTCAGTTACAATTATAAAAAATATTTTATTAGTTATGTCTGTCTGGATAAAACAGAAGTTTACTTTAGACATGCAAAACAGTCTAGCTGCTAATCTATTAAGCGTTTACTTAGATAAACCCATATCATTTCATGATGATAATAATTCAGCATCCATAGTGAGAAATTTAATTAGCGAAATAAAAGTAGTCACAAAGTCATATATTTTAGCTTATATAAATATTTTTTCAGAATTAATTTTTTTAGGAATTTTATTTGTGTTGTTGCTGTTTGTTAACCTTAAAATGACATTAATAATCTTTGTAGCATTGTCATCTATATCTTTTATTATTTTGTTTTTTCACAAAAATAAACTTAATGAATTTGGAGAAATAAAACTGAAATATGGCACACTAACTTTTAAAATATTGAAAGAAACTTTAGACAGCATTAAAGAAATAAAAATTAATCTTCAAAAAGATAATACAATTAGAAATTTTCATAAGTATATAGCAAGATCTGGAAAAATGGGTGTTTTAGCAAGTGTCTATGGAGCTTTTCCAAGACCACTTTTTGAAAGTATTTTAATTGTATCAATATCTGTATGGCTATTATTTTCCTTAGAAAGTGGTGTATCAATCATAGAGTTTTTACCACTACTTGGTCTTTACCTAATTTCATTTATGAGAGTGATGCCTGCAGTAAATAGGATATTAAATAATTATCAAGCATTAAAATATTCTG
>Ga0209223_10001797_pt1 | contig 22745 bp, 20 predicted proteins | sample COG_06_FD_184750 | JGI IMG/M metagenome (GOLD analysis project Ga0209223, IMG submission 184750) | Pelagic Microbial community sample from North Sea - COGITO 998_met_06 (SPAdes) (version 2) | ecosystem: Environmental > Aquatic > Marine > Neritic zone/Coastal water | place: Helgoland, sampling...
ATCTTTCAGTTATAAATTTTTTCTACTATTTACTCTCAATTTTAACATTTTTCGGCTTAACGGGCTCTACTTTTGATATCCACAATCCACTGTGCATATCAGAATAAAACAAATGCCCTTTGTGCAATTGCGCTCCCCATGTTTGCGCAGCGTTTGGTACAAATCCATTTGGATCAGTTGGCAGGTAAAAGTTGATTTCTCTTCCCTGAGCCAATAAATCACCCATCAACTCACCGCTAATGTCTATTACTCTTACACCGCCATTATAAAAAGTAGCATAAAGTGTCTCCGTCTCATTGTCAACCCAGAAATTGTGTGAGCCAGCAAATGGTAATTCAAAGCGAGCCACTTCCTCAGGGTTTTCTAAGTCTGTAAAATCGATCATGTGTAAGTATCCTCCCGCGAGGAATGAGCCATTCTCGCCATATGGGAATTTTTCATCACCACCAATTACATAAAACTTACCTGTTGACTTACTATGAAAAGGGAAGGCAGCGTGATTGTCGCCACTAGGGTAGGCATAGCTCGCGAATTGTTTAGGATGCTCTGGAGAGCCCCCAGCAATGCCATTACCTACATCTACTAATTGAATACCATCTCCCCAATTAGAAGAATAGGCGATGCCATCTTCTACCCAAACATCATGAATTGAATGTCCTGGTGTGTCGAGTTCAAATTTACTTACTGCAATTGGATTCTTAGGGTCCTTAATGTCTATTATATAATATTTTTGACCTGCACTTAAGGCATATACATAACCTTTGTCTATAAAGACATTATGGACTCCACCGGTCATGTTTTTATCAAAAGTAGATAATATTTTTACATCTCTTGGGTTGGATGTATCTAGGATTACTAATCCATTTTTTCTGTTTGATGCTCCTTCGCGGCTAATGACAGTCACATTACCATCTTCAGATACTTTCACATCATTCACAGTTCGTGCATCTACTTGGATGCTGTCTATTCGTTCAACATTAGCCGGGTCCGTAACATCCCAGAAATAAGCAGTACCATCGGCACTCCATGTACCAGTAACCGCATAATCTCTTCCATCTTGGCTTTCCCAAACCCAGAGGTCTGAAGTGAATTTTTCAGTTACAGTACCTTTTCCAACGAATTCCATCTTTCTTTCAATGTCTCGTGGATTAATTCTTAAACTCTTATAGGCTGCAATAGTACCAGCCGAAGCGGTAACTGTATAATTACCGGGCTTGTCAGCCACAAATCGACCATCTTGTTTGATAAGACCAGCTGCACTGCTAGATACATCATCTGCAACACCATCGAATGAGAATCGAATGGGTACATTTTCTACTACTTTACCTTTTGAATCTAGCGCCTCTGCTTTGAAATGAAAAACATCGCCTGTTCTTGCTTCATCACCTTCTGCAGTCAGAGTAATTGATACAATCGGATTTTTTACAATGTTGAGTGTGACTACATTTTCAATATCACCGATACGCGATGTAATTGAAACTGATCCTGCCTTTAAGCTTCTAACATTTCCAAATGCATCAACTGTAGCTACTTTAGTATTACTAGATACCATGTCGACTTTGGCTCCTTCACGCACTAACCCTGCTTTATCAATAACTTGATACTTCAGTTGTATCGGTGCGCCTGCGTATATTTTTGAAGGGATATTATCAATCGTAATTTCTGCAATAGGAGGGAACGTGACGGTTATTTCGAAATTTTTTCTTGCTCCTTGTGCGAAGGCGATGATGCTCGCTGTTCCTGGAAGATAAGCATGCGCTATTCCTAGAGAATCAACGAAAACCATTTTCCGATCCCTGGACCTGAAAATGACATCTCCTTCTATTTTACCACCAGCTTCGGTAACATGTCCGGCTAGTTTTATTTGTTCTCCAACACCCATTTTAAGGTTAGTCGTTTCAATGATAACCTCTTTTTGCGCCATTAAAGACAAAGGCATGGTCATTAGACTTACGAAAAGTAAACGATATATTGTTTTCATATTTTTTTATTGAAGAACAAAGTGCCGATGTATTGAAGTATAATCCTTCAATACATCAGCACTTTGATAAGGTTTTTTACTTACTCTCAATTTTAACGTTTTGTGGCTTTGGAGGTTCAACTTTAGCCGACCATAAACCACTGTTCCAATCAGAGTAGAATACATGTCCTTTGTGAACTTGCGCTCCCCAAGTAAATGGAGAATTAGGAATGTATCCATTTGGATCAGAAGGTCTTATGAATGCGATTTCTCTTCCTTGAGCATACAAATCACCCATTAAATCTCCACTGATATCGATTACTCTAACACCACCATTATAGAAAGCAACGTAAAGTGTTTCACCTTCAATCCAATAGTTATGTGATCCTGCATTTGGCAATTCGTAACGAGCCACTTCTTTAGGGTTATCAAGGTCAGAAAAATCAATAAAGTGTAAGAATCCGCCTGCCATATTCGGGCCATTCATATCTAATCCGTAAGGGAAAATTTCATCACCACCGATTACATAAAACTTGCCGGTAGATTTGCTTCTGAAAGGAAAGGCTGCATGATTCGCGCCTGATGGGTAGGCATAACTAGCAAATTGTACTGGATTCTCTGGAGAACCGTTTGCGATGCCATTACCAACATCCACTAATTGTAGGCCATCTCCCCAGTTAGAAGAATAGGCAATTCCATCTTCAATCCAAACATCATGAATTGCATGGCCAGGAGTATCTAATTCAAATTTGCTTACAGCAAAAGGATTTTTTGGATCCTTAATATTGATCACATAATATTTCTGACCACCTGAAAGCGCATAAACATATCCTTTGCTGATAAATACATTATGAACACCACCCGTCATGTTTTCGTCAAATCTTGACAATACTTTTACATCTCTTGGGTTTGAAGTGTCAAGAATTACTAAACCATTTTTTCTGTTCGAAGCACCTTCACGGCTTATAACACCAATTTTTCCGTCTTCTGAAATCTTTACATCATTCACAGTTCTAGCATCAACTTGGATACTATCAATCTTAGTAATTCCAGCAGGATCAGTAACATCCCAGAAGTAGGCAGTGCCATCAGCACCCCAAGTACCAGTCACAGCATAATCTCGGCCATCAGCGCCTTCCCATACCCAGAAATCTGAAGTATGTTTGTCACTAACAGATCCGTGACCAACTTGTTCGATTTTTCTGGCAACACCTCTATTACTAATCTTTACTGTTTTTTGTGCCGAAGCTACTCCTGCAGACGCAGTCACTGTATACAATCCTGCTTTGTCAGCAACAAAATTGCCGTCTTGTCTTATCAAACCAGCAGCACTTTGAGAACTGTCATCTGAGAGTCCGTTGAATGAATAAAAAATCGGTGCATCAGCAATTTCTTTTCCTTTTGCATCTAAAGCTTTGGCTTTAAAATGAAAAACATCACCTGTTCTTGCAGCATCTCCTTCAGCTTCTAAGACAATCTTAGCTATTGTGTTTTTAACAACATTGATGTTAATGGTGTTTTCAATTCCCTCAATACTCGCTGTAATTGTTGTTTTACCAGGTTTATCAGTGCTGATATTTCCAAAAGCATCTATTGTGGCAATACTTTCATCATTGGATTGCATTACAACTATAGCACCATCTCGTGTCAGGCCAGCTTTGTCAATGACTTCATAAGTTATCCTTACCGGTGTTCCTGCATAAATTCTGTCAGGAATAGCATCGATTTTGATCTCTGCAATGGGAGGGAAATTAACTGTCATTTCAAATGTCTCACGTACACCTGCAGCAAAAGCAATAACGCTAAATTTGCCAGGCAAGTAAGCATGAGCAACGCCTAAAGAGTCTAAAAACAAGGATTTACGCGCTCTTGATCTAAATACTACTTCATCATCTAATTTTTTTCCACCTTCAGTTACATAGGCTGATAATTGTTTTTTCTCACCGACTTCAATGGTAAGGTCTGAGTTTTCAATAACAATTTGCTTTTGAGCTAATAGGGTAAATGGAGCCATAAGTAATAGCGCCCAAAGCAAACGGGATAGGTTTTTCATAATAGTTTGGTTCAGTTTTAAAGTGATGAAACTAATAAAATGCGCTTTAGGAAACAATCCTTATTAGAACTGTGGTAAACTAGCTATTTGTGCGTCTCATTATTGGTAAAATCCTTCCTATTGGTACTGAAGGAAAATTATCAATCTCTACAAATCCAAAATTTTTGGTAAAAAGGAATTGCATTAGGGTCTGCGGTAACTTCAAAAGATTTGCCTTTGAATTCATTTAATGTAAAAAAATAAGACAAAAGTTTGGAGCCAAAACCTAGCCCAATATACGCTGGAGCTATGCAGCAGTGCAGAATTTCAGCAATATTGTCTTGAAGGCTAACTATGATAAAACCAACAGTCTTGCTTTTTAGCATCATTTTAAAGGAGAAGTTATTGACAACCATTGTTTCAGAGATTGTTAAATCTTGTCTCCACATCTCCATCAATTCATCTGAATAACCCCAATGCTTTTTAGAAACGAAACATATGTTAGTGAGTAAGTCAGCATCATTTCCTTCCGCCTTGATGATACTTGATTTACACATTGATTCAATACACTAGCTGCTTTAAAAATGCAGCACTGGTCTTAAGGCTTTCGATATCCGAATTGGTCCAATCTCTATCTTGTTCTACAAAGAAGCCTTCCATGCCAGATAATTTGGCCTGAGCAAAAACAGCAGCCCAATCTATCCTACCCATTCCAACTTCAGCCATGGCCTCATCACGCTTACTCATGTCTTTTACATGCCACTGGTTAATTCTTCCAGCATGTGTCTTAAAAAGCTCAATAGGGTCTAATTTGGCTTTCACAGCCCAATAGATATCTAATTCAAATTTTACTAAATCAGGATCCATTTCTTTCGCCAATACATCAAATGGTATTTGACCTTCTAATGTTTCAAACTCGAAAGCGTGGTTATGGTAACCCATTTGAATCCCACTCTTCTTTGATGTTTCACCACATTTATTCAATAATTCAGCTGTCCTTTTATAGTCGTCAATTGTTTTACGCTCATTGCCTCCTAGGTGTGGACAAACGGTATGCTGAATACCTAATTCTGCAGCAACATCTACACCCATCTGCCAGTTATTGACAAATGTGCCTTTCCTTTTATTCCCAGCACCAGTATTGCAATGGGCAGACCTTAATGCTATACCAGCTCTCTTGAACTCTTTTTTGATGTCTTGGACGGGATGACCCATGACAGAATCTCCAAACAAACCATAGACTTCAGCATAATCATAGCCTGATTTAGAAAGTTGCTTAAGTGTATCTCTTAAATTCTCTTTTACCTGGTTTCGGACGGTGTATACTTGAAATCCAATTTGATCAATCTTCCCTACTTCTCCTGCGAATAAATTGTTACTTAACAGTGGTGAGGCAGCAATTGCAACTCCTGCTGTAGCCAATGAAGATTTGGTAATAAACTGACGTCTTTTCATAATATTTAGAATACTTGCGATAACAAGCCTTTAATCTAACCATTATGATTGAAAAGTCAGCTTACATTTTTTCGTACATCGACCTTAATTTCTTTCGCGTGATGGTATCTCTCCAGTTTTTACCCAAAGCATTCTCCCAAAGAGGCTCTAAGAATAGGGCTACATCAATCATTTTTTCAAATTCTTGATCTGATAAGCCTGCACAAATGTTTTTAGGAATATGGATCTGATGCTTGTCCACCATGGCCTTGAATTTCTTTACACCAGCAGGATAAAATTCTTCAATTTGATCGAAAACGATACAATTGCCAATACCGTGCTTAGTACCTAATAAAAATGAGAGACCGTAAGAAATCGCATGTGCCACACCCACTTGAGAATAAGCAATTGACATTCCACCGTGGTATGAAGCCATCATCAACTTATCATCAGAGTCATCATCCCAATCGTCTTTTTCTAGGAATACTTCTTCGCAAAGCTCTAACGCCTTATCGCCATAAGATTTACTAAATGCATTCAGATAAGTACCTGTCAATGATTCTATGCAATGGATATAGCAATCCATACCAGTATAAAATCGTTGATTTACAGGCGCATTCTTAATTAATTCAGGGTCTAAAACGATTTGATGAAAAGGAGTGTAGTCGGAATTCATTCCCAATTTACGCTCAGGGCCACTCAGCACTGTCGTTCTAGAAACTTCCGCACCTGTACCAGCCAATGTTGGAATTCCTACATGATAAATGCCTGGATTTTTCACTAAATCCCATCCTTGGTAATCAGTAGAAGAACCTGGGTTGGTTAACATCAAATCCACTGCTTTGGCCATGTCTAGCATTGAACCACCACCAATACCTATGATTCCAGAAATAGAATCGAAACTGTTTTTTAAATCTGCGCTAATTTTGTCCACTACAGATGTTTTTGGTTCTAAATCAGAACTCACAAACATTATCTTGTCGTTGCCAGAAAGCGGAATACGAGAAATTAAAGAGGTTCTTTCTTTGAAAACATCATCCACTAGAAATATGAATGGAGCATCTGGATTTTTTCTTTGTGGCTCTATAATGTCCTTGGTAGCACTAAAACAACCTCGTCCAAATACGACTTTGGACACCATTGGGAAATTTTTGAATTCCATATTAATCTTCCTCTATAAAGGTTTTGGCATGTTCTAAATCTTCTGGCGTATCGATTTCAATACCCATGTATTCAGTTACAACCATTTTAATTCTTTTGCCAGTTTCCAAATAACGGAGACATTCGATTTTCTCGGTGTCTTCCAAAATGGTCATTGGTGTATTATAAAAATCTAGTAAAGCCTGTTTTCTGAAGGCATAGACACCTATGTGTTCAAAGTACTTGTTTTGCGCATCCTTGTTTCTTGGGTAAGGAATAGGAGAACGAGAAAAGAACAATGCATTGTTGTCCTCATCCACTACTACTTTAACATAATTCGGATCTTCAATTTGATTGACCTTGGTCATGACTTGCATTAGAGAAGCTAAGTCAATATTCTTGGCGTCAGGTCCGTCAAATACTTCTAATAGCTTTATTAAAGGTGCTTTTTTCGTAAAAGGTTCGTCTCCTTGAACATTCACAATGATATCAGCATCAATGCCTTCTGCAGCTTCCGCAATTCTATCTGAACCACATTCGTGTTCTTTGATGCTTTTTATAGCTTGACCGCCATTATCAACTATCTCATTAAATATAATGTCACTATCGGTAACCACATATACTTCAGAAAAGAGCGCTGCTTTTACAACAGATTCATAAGTGCGTAATACCACAGATTTAGCACCCAGTTTGGCCATTAATTTGCCAGGGAATCTTGTGGCGTCATAGCGTGCTGGTATAAGCGCAACTATTCTCACGCCAATATTTCTTTAATAGTTGCCGCCATCTTTGAAGCACGTTCTTCAGCTTGTGCCTTTGTCCATGTCAAATTGATTAATGAAGATATTGTCCTTCCCATGATCGCATCAGATTGTGCGAATTGATCAAAGTCATAGTTATTAATGGCGTCCTTTAAACCAGGGTTTAGCGGGAAGAGGGAAGTAGTGTTTTTTAAATGGCTCCACTTTTTGATGTAATGCCAGTTGTTATCATACCAATAAAAGTTACCGCCTAAACCATTCTTTAGAAGTGCTGCATGCGCTTTTCTTGTTAAATCTTCTGTAGGTAAGAAAAACGAAAGGAAAGAACAGCTGTCACCTTGTGGATCTGGAACTCTTCGGAAAGTGATTCCTTCTACTTTAGTCAAAGCCCCTTTAATAATGGACTGATTTTGTCTTTGTATGGACAATATTTGATCTAACTTCCTGACTTGCCCTAAGCCGACAGCTGCATGTAATTCTGATATTCTATAATTATAGCCTAAGAATGGGTGTTCTTCGGCTCCTCTATCATTTCCTTTATGATCGTGACCATGATCAGTATAATGGTCTGCGTTTTTGGCGTAATTATAGTCATTGGTCATCATGACGCCACCTTCACCGCAGGTAATGGTTTTAACAAAATCAAATGAGAAGGTACCAGCATCTCCGATTGTACCTAAGTGTTTACCATTATAAGTACCTCCAATTGATTGACATGCATCTTCTAAAAGTAGGATTCCATGTTTTTTACATATGGCCATTAATTCATCCATTTCTGCCATCGATCCACACATGTGCACCGGCATGACACATTTTGTATTAGGTGTAATAGCAGCTTCAACTGCTTTTGGATCAAGACATAAGGTTGTATCAACATCTACGAGCACTGGTGTAGCTCCTGCAGCGATGATGGCTTCAAAACTCGCTACAAAGGTGAAAGTAGGCATGATTACTTCATCTCCTGCTCCAACACCCATTACTGCCATTGCCGTACTCAATGCTGTAGTACCGCTAGAAGTAAGTTGCGCATGATTTACATCAAACCTGTCCTTAATGGCAGTTTCTAATTCTTTGGCTTTCCAATGTCCGTTTCGCATATGGTCGAAACCATAGCGCATTAAAATACCTGAATCAAGTACATCTTGTACTTCTTTTTTTTCTTCTTCTCCAAAAATTTCGAAACCTGGCATATGTCAATTTTTATAAAGCCAAAAATAATGAGAAATGATGAAGATTGACCTGAATCAATCCAAATAAAAAAGGAGAACAATTAATTGTTCTCCTTTTTTATAAAATCATGTTTATCTAATTACTCTGTCGCTAAAATTCCTCTAAGTGCTAATACATTCATATGAGGGATTGATGCAGCAAAAATATTGTTCATAACGTCAATCATTCCATTAGCGAAAAGACCATGGCCTCTAGGGTTTGGATGTATACCATCAGTTGAAAATACACCATTAGGACTAAAATCAGGAGCTAAGCTGACACCGCTTTCGATTATTCCCAAGACACCATCTGCCGCTGCAATTGCTGCCGCTGTATGACCTAATTGTGCTGCTTGTGCAGGGCTCAGTCCAGATAAATCTGTCATAAGTACATTCACATCATATTGGGCCAGGACCGTTGCGCCTGCATTGGCGTTTAGCCCAGCAACAACTCCAGCTATAATTCCATTATAAGTTGCTCTTGCTGTCACGACATTCGTCCATTCCACTTGAGTAAGGATAAATCCATCTCCAATTGGGTAGCTTATTCCAGATAAAATAGTTGGATTACCCGGTATGATTTCTCTACCTATTTCTGTTGCGGCAGTAAGCAACACCAAATCGCTTGCGTTGGCCGGCCTAGATTGAACAAATGGCTGCAATGCTGCACGTGTTGCAGGAGGGAGCCCTAAAAGATCAAATTTTGGTCCTAGGTCTTCGAGTGCATCATCATTGATTAATATTGGGTTTGCACCTAATGCATAAGTTACCTTTCTTAAAGCCGCCTCTTCTGGAGAGATTAACTGATTAGCTGCTAATCCATCCAATACTTGGTTTAATCCAGCGAAAGCGCCATTTAATTGATCAGCTAATGCTTGACTTGTAACGGGTACCGCATTGTAAGGTACAGCCCTAAAGAACGGAGCAGTAATAATCATTGGTACGTGAACTACAATACCTTCAGCCCCTGATGCAATTAGCGTCCCAAGGGTATTAGTAAGTGATGCTTGAAAGGTAGCAGGATCTGTAATGTCAGCTTCGTCTAAGCCACCATTGGTTGCATATCCCAAAACATCATTGGCACCTAACTCAAAAGTAAAGAAAGAAGGGTTAGCGGCTAACGCATCTCCAAGTACTGTTGAAGTTCCTGGTGCGCTGGCGAACCTTGCATATAAAGGGTTAGTTGCCAGTCCTGGATTAGAAGCATCAACTAATTTCATACCCGGTACCGCAAAATTATTTAATGCTGCTTTGTTACCACTATATGCAGTTGGAATCTCACCTGCAGTTGGAACTGGTCTTAGTAGACTTAAGCTTAATTCATAGCGGCCTAATATTCCTGTTGGTCCTCCTGGACTAGAATAGCCATTCGCTGAATTAATGTCAGGCTGGTTAAACTCTCCACCACCAATGCCAGAAATTTGCATTTGCGTAGCAAGGTAAGTAGGGAAGGCGTTGACCTGAGCATTAGTATATAAAGCCCTGTCTTGATAGCCAGCAGCAATAGAGTTTCCGATCGATACATATTTTGATAGATCTAATTCTCCAGCATCACCCGTTTGTGGAGGAGGGAGAGGGTTTTGGTCCAACTGTTCCTGAATCAATTTTTCATCTTCATCACAAGCAGTAATGAAAACCAGCGTTAATAGCGCGAATAAGTAGTTTTTTAAGTTTTTCATTGTTTTTGCTTTTATCTGAAGAATTCGTCAAAAGTGATTTGAAAGTAATAGATTCCCCCCATAGTTGGGTTGCCATAGGAAGTTGTGTATTGCTCATTTAGCAGGTTACTTGCACCAATCTTAAGCACTGTTTTCCAACTTGGAATGTCATAACTTACTTGTGCATCCAAAGTACCATACTCTGGTATTACACCAGTACCAAATGATGATTCCCATAAGAATGCTTGCTGCCATCTCCAAACAACATTAAAACCTAATCTATCAGTTACTTTTCTATTACTGAATTTTACATTGTACCTGTACTTAGGTGTATTGTAATCAGCTCTGAATCCTTGGTCTATTAAATCCTGTTGAGAAATTAGCTCGTTAAAAGCCACATTAGCTCCAATTTTGTACCCTCGAGCAAGAGAATACTCTGCTTCAGCGGCCCACCCTTGAGATTTTACTTTACCAGATGCATTAACATCAAAACCATATTCTTGCATCGGTACGGTTCCATCAACAATTGCTTGTCTTTGCGCAGGTGAGTTGGCATCTGGATTAGGGTTTGTTAAACCATTTGGAACGGCCTGGCTAAAATAGATTTCAGAAATAAAGTCCGTGTATTGACTATTATAATAATAGGCATCTATCATTAATCTTCCTTTCATGAGTAATCCTCTATAACCAATTTCGAAAGTGTTTACCTTCTCAGTTTTGAATTCGCCATTGATGCGGTCTTCAATCACTAAGGCGTCTGGGTTTCCTGTGGCTTGTGCAAAAGCTAAGCTTTCAGAGGTGTAAACCGTATTTTCTTTGAACCTGTATCGGTCAACTAATAAATCGTTACTACCAATAAGCCTTCTAGTCACAACGTCTAAATCAATGAATTGATCTTGGGTTGTAGGAATTCTAAATCCTCGCTGGAAAGAACCTCTTATGTTATGGTCTTTAGCCACCGTTCCTACTGCTGAAAGTCGAGGTGAAAATTGCCCTTTGAAGTTTTCGTTTTTATCATATCGAACCGAAGCAGATAACCTTAGGTTGTCGTTCATTAAGTTTTTAGATCCTTGAGCGTAAGCGCCATATTCACTATAAGAAACTTCAGATCCATCTTCGTTCAATGCGAATAAGGTCCCTGCAGAATTTAAATTGTAAGTTCTGAAATTAGCACCGACTACAAGATCCGCAAATTTTATCTTTTTTGAGAAGTCTTTACTGCCTTCAAAATGCCACATGCTTGATTTGTCTTGGAATTTGGCTCCTCCGTCAGCAATAGAGACATTTCTGAATCCATCTGCGAGGGCATTAAATTGATCAGATCCTGCCGCTGGCTGCGCAGCTCTACCTGCTGCTCTACCCGCATCATGCGCCTGATCAACAGAAGCACCACCAAGTCTGGCATTTGCGAAACTCAGTAAATAGGGAGATAAGAAAGTGCTTTGGTTAACCAATGATGCCAATGTATTGGCAGCATAAGTATCACCTGTGTTTTCATGGGTTGTATAACCTCTTAAGTAAAAGTCAGACCCTTTTAATTCAAGCTTGGCAGTTGTAATAGAAAAGTTATCTAATACAAATCTGTCATTGGCAGTATACACTGTACTTCCTGCACCGTAATTAAATTGCCCAAAAACTTCTAGTGCATCATTAATTCTGTAATGAAGTGCACCCCCAAATTTGATGCTCTCTGTTGTATTGTCAACAAAACTAGATTCTAAGAAACCATCAGGAGTAAACAATCCATCCACTCCATCAGGAAGTAGTGTTCTTACTGCTGACAATGTATTGGCAGCTGCAATTTGCTCTGGTGTTGCACCTGGGGCATTACCGGCTGCAATTCCAATATCAGCTATTCTACCAACAGTAATACCAAAATCACCATAGGTATTCACACCATCGTAGAACCTGTTGTCTCCGCGTTCAGTCGCGCCTCTTTCTACAGTTCCAAAAGTTGCAAAACCTTGGTCTCTTGTGTCTTTAGCTACAAAATCCTGAGCGGACAAATAAGAACCTGTTAATTTAAATGCCCATTTTTCATTGATTACTTTAGCATACCTAAATCCATAATCATTGTACATAGTGGGGTCAATGCCGCTATCGCCAACATTATTAACACCTGTTTTGCCATAGACACTTAGTCCTTGGTATTCGAATGGGTTTTTACTTTGCATTAATAAAATCCCGTTTAATGCATTTGGACCATAGAGTGCTGAAGCAGCTCCAGGAATAAGTTCTGCAGATTCTAAATCTAAATCGTTTATCCCAACCACGTTACCAACAGCAAAGTTTAGTCCTGGTGCCTGATTGTCAATACCATCTATTAATTGTACGAAACGAGTATTACCATTCGATCCAAACCCACGCGTGTTGATGGATTTAAAGGTGATACTTTGCGCACTGAAATCTACACCCTTAAGATTGGCTATTCCATCATAGAAAGAAGTTGATGCAGTATTTTTAATATCAAGAATGTTAAGTTTTTCAATTGAAACGGGAGATTTCATAATGCTCTCTTCAATTCTGGAGGCAGAAACAACTACTTCTTGACCAAATAGAACTTCTTCCATCAATCGAATTTCGATTCCTGTCTGATTCGCTTCAGTGACTACTAGTTCTTGCGATTGATAACCTACATAAGAAAAAATCAGCGTAGCTGGAGGTGCTTGATCAATGCTGATACTAAAATCACCATTAACTAGCGTAATTGTACCAATCATTTTGTCTTTCACCCGAATATTCACTCCAGGTAAAGTTTCGCCTGTGACATCATCCACAACTTTTCCGGATACCGTCACTTGGGCACTTGCCATAAGTGAAAATGTAATCAGGAAAAACAATGAAAGTGCTAGACTCCTAGATACTTTCTTCAACTTCATAGTCTGTATATTGAGTTTTTAAAATGTTTATGTAATAAGTATTGACTTTTAAAATCAATTAAAAGCAGTTGAGAACCAAAATTACGATGATTTTCCACTTTAAGAAGCTATTTCAATAAAAAATATGCGTCATGCATAATAAAATTCAATATCTATCGTCTAGGGAGAGGAGAGGCTGTGATTAGCCTTGAGGCTTCTGCTTATTTTCTTCTTCGATGTGCTTTACAAACTTTTCACAAAGTCTATTCATAGAAGTAGACATGAACTCATCACCTGTTGCGTTCAGCATACTTTGCGCCAAACCACCAAGACAATCCACGTAGAACCTTTTCATTTCATCAACGGGCATGTCCTTAGTCCAGAGGTCTATACGAAGTGTGTTGCTGTTTAATTGGTCCCAAATGTTGAGGCTGATTGATTTAGTCTCTTCCTCTCCTTGGTCTTCTTTATCAGAAGCGTTCCAGTAGATTTTTTCTGGAACATTTTTGTCATCAAGTTTAATACGCAGGTTGATTTCAGACTCTTTCATTACTTAAAATTTTGGCAAAGATAGGGGCTAGACTTAAAAGACAATAGCTAGACGCGATTAATTAATTTGCATTTCAGGAATCACTCCTTCCACCAATAATTCACCTTCGGTAGCTTGTTGAATCTCCTCAACACTTACACCAGGAACTCTTTCGATGAGTTTGAAGCCACCAGTTGGCATAACTTCAATAACGGCCATGTCGGTGACTATCTTTTTAACACAGTTAATTCCGGTTATTGGCAGTGAACAGTTCTTTAATAACTTGGATTCTCCTGAACGGCTGCAATGTTGCATCGCCACAATTATATTATCAGCGGAGGCCACAAGGTCCATAGCACCGCCCATTCCTTTTACCATCTTACCGGGAATTTTCCAATTGGCAATGTCTCCATTTTCGGAAACTTCCATCGCGCCGAGAATGGTTAAATCAACATGCCCACCTCTGATCATTTCAAAGCTTTCTGCAGAACTGAATAATGAAGAACCTGCTGTAGTTGTAATCGTTTGTTTACCCGCATTGATCAAGTCGGCATCAATATTTTCTTCTTCAGGAAATGGTCCAATACCTAATAATCCATTTTCAGACTGTAGTACTACATTAATTTCATCTGGAATAAAGTTTGCTACAAGTGTAGGGATTCCAATTCCTAGATTAATATAAGTACCATCTTGCACTTCTTGAGCAATTCGTTTCGCGATCCCTATTTTGTCAAGTCCCATTACTAATTGATTCTAGTCGTACGCTGTTCGATTCGTTTTTCATAATTCTCTCCTTGGAAAATACGTTGTACATAAATTCCAGGTGTATGAATATTATTTGGATCCAGCTCTCCCGGCTCCACCAATTCTTCTACTTCGGCAATGGTGATTTTACCCGCGGCTGCCATCATTGGATTAAAATTCCTAGCCGTTCCCTTAAAGATCAGGTTTCCTGAAGTATCACCTTTCCAGGCTTTTACAAATGCATAATCTGCTTTTAACCAATTTTCCAACAAATGCATTTTACCATCAAATTCTCTGGCTTCTTTGCCTTCTGCTACCTCTGTTCCTACTCCAGCAGGGGTGAAGAAAGCAGGAATACCTGCTCCACCTGCTCTAATCCTTTCTGCCAAGGTGCCTTGTGGAATCAAGTCCACTTCTAATTCACCAGACAATAGTTGACGCTCAAACTCGGCATTTTCTCCAACATAGGAGGAGATCATTTTTTTTACCTGTTTGGTTTGTAGTAATTGGCCAATGCCGAAGTCATCTACACCAGCATTATTTGAAATGCAGGTAAGTCCACTTACCCCTTTTTTTAGCAATGCGGCAATAGAATTCTCTGCAATACCGCAGAGGCCGAAGCCACCAAACATGAGTGTAGTGTTGTCCGTGACATCTTTAACTGCTGCTTCAGCATTGGTTACTACTTTATTGATCATGAATATTTATGATTTCTTACATTCCAAATTTAACTGCTTTATGGAATTGCCTAACAATTGCTAGCGAAAATATTTGAATAGATAAGAATTAATTATTTCCCTCAATTAGGTCTATGACCTTGCGGGCCGATTGTGCGTTATCACCATATCTTTTTTTAAGTACGGAAATAAGATTCAACCTAATTCGAATATGATTTCGGAATTCAACTTGTGAGAAATATGCTTTAGGAGATTTTTGCTGTAATGGATATTTGTTAAATATATCTCCATCAGGAAGAAAAGAATAATCGTCAAATGACATTAGGAATGGAACTATTTGGCTTCGTGAATAAACGGCCATGGAATTCATTATTTCTTCAGTCTTGTTTTCAAATGTATTATGATAGCCATAAATGGCCTCGATGATTTTTTTGTTATTAATAATCTCAATTTTTCCAGTGCTAATAAGGTTATCCCAGGTAGCAGTTTCATTGGCCATTGAGGCTAAGCCAGCAGTAGAGAGTCCAATATGAACAGAGAATTTTGGTTTTCCTATTTCAAAATCATCAATCATTTGTCTAAGATTACGATGATACGAATCTAAACCGACTATCTGTTCGTTCGCGCGGTCGATGTCCGAATTTAGATCAGATTTAAGGTTTTCAAGGTAAAACTGTTCTTCATTTCGTTCTTTTTTAAACTCGTACCACCCGTTCAGTTGAATAGCTATAAAAATGCCAATCACAACCAATATGATTTCACCTATAGCATATTTGAGATAGTTTGAATTCATGGATTTTAGTCTTAGCCTGCGGAGGAAGTGGAGCATGATTTAATCCAATTCAGATTTAATGCTTTTGATCAATTCAACGGCCATCTGATTTGTGGTTTTGGCAAAATCATTCAAACGGTGCCCTAGAGTTAATTCGGAATTGGTCAATTCATAAAAAGTTTGTGTTTTGATATAGTCCAACATATAGTTTTTATCAAATGATGATAATTCTTCAGGATTATTAAGATCGAACGATCGAAGTGAATTAATTTTATTGACATATCCTGTAACGTATTCTTTGGAGGCAGAAACTAAGGCATCAGTCCAGCTGTAATATTCTACTATTTGTTTTTGTAATTGCGGATTTTTAATTTTTTCCAACCCACCTGAATTGACAATGTTGTAATAAGTACTTTTGCTCATTTGCCATAGCCCATATCCATAAACTGCTCCGATTTGAACATTTTTTAGAAAATCTGTTGTATCTGTCGGTGAAAAAACGCCTTGATAGTAATTTTTTGCTTGAGTCAGGCCTTTAACTTTCATATCATACCGGCTAGTATAATACCAATTAACCCAAGCGGTATCAGCCTTAAGCTCTTCCTTTAAACTTTCCAGCCAAACTGTTTCTGTTGCCCTATCTTTTCTGGACTGATTTAAATTATTGACTTCAAGAGCAACAAGAATACCAACTACTACAAGCGCAATCTCACCAATCGCGTATTTCAGATATTTAGAATTCATATTCTTTCGTCTAAGTCTGCGAAGAAAATCAGGCATAGTATAAATATCACTAAAGGGATTAAAGAATGATTAAGCAGCTTTAATATAGGAGTTTATAGATTTAACTTCCAAAATTAAAATGATGAACTTAAAGAATTAAGTTTAGAAGTCTAATGCTTCACGGCAAGCAAGCTCATCTTTTTGAAGCTGGTTTTTGAGCCCATCAATGCCATCAAATTTAATCTCATTCCTGATATGATCTATAAATTCTACTGTGATTTCTTGATCGTAGATGTCTTCGTCAAAATCAAAGATATTCGCTTCAATAGTTCTTGTGTTTCCACCAACTGTTGGCCTATTTCCGATATTGATCATGCCATCGTACACTTTAAAATCAATGTTGATTCTAATCGCATAGATGCCATTTGACGGTAGTAATTTATAAGGTTCTTTAATGCCAATATTTGCAGTAGGGAAACCAATAGTCCGGCCTAATTTATTACCATGAATTACCATACCAGTTAAGGAATATGGCCTTCCAAGGTATTGATTAGCTACAGTCACTTCACTTGCTTCTAATGCTTTACGAATCCTTGTTGAACTAACTCCTATTGCCTCAATGTCTTGGCGAGGAATTTCTTCTAGTTCATAACCGTATTTAGGAGCGAATTGGGTCAGCTCTTCTAATCCACCTTGTCTGTCTTTACCAAAGCGATGGTCATAGCCAATGATTAGTTTTTTCGTACCGACCTTATCATGCAATATGGATTTTATATAGGCTTCACTTGAAAGGCTAGCAAATTCCTTAGTAAAAGGAATTTTTACTAGATGATCAATGCCATAATGCTCTAGTAAATTTGCTTTCTCTGGAAATGTAGACAATAATTTTAGTCCATTGTTACGATTGGAGAGTACTAAACGAGGATGTGGCCAATAGGTAATCAAGACAGTTTCTCCATCAATCTCTTTAGCAGCTTGCTTGAGTCTTTCCAGTATTTTTTGATGCCCAATATGGACTCCGTCAAAAGTCCCACTGGTCACGACAGCATTTTTTAATCCTTGGATTGAAGCCGTTCCAGAATGAATTTTCATTGGCTCGCTTTAATCATGTTAATGAACTCATCCAATTGAAAGGCATCCTCCAACTTGTGCTCTCCACTTCGTGTCCTCTGAAGCGACTTTAGATGTCCTCCAACACCTAGCGCTTCACCAACATCATTGGCGATACTCCTTATATAAGTGCCCTTTGAACAAACGATTCTGAAATGAATTTCTGGTAATTCAATTTTTTCAATTTCAAATTCTGAAATTATAACCTGCCTGGTTTTCATTTTAATGTCCAATCCTTTACGTGCTGCTTTATAAGCCCGTTGGCCATCCACTTTTAAGGCAGAGTAGATAGGAGGTGTTTGCTCTAATTCACCAGTAAATTTTTTTACAACGTTTTGAATATTTGTTGTGGTGATATGAGCAAGGTCTTTTTGTTCAGAAAGCTCAGTCTCTAAATCATAGGAAGGGGTAGTTTGACCTAATGAAATAATGCCTTTGTATTCTTTTTCGTCTAAAGTAAGTGATTCAATTGTCTTTGTTTTCTTACCAGTACATACAATTAATAATCCAGTGGCTAAAGGATCTAATGTGCCGGCATGGCCAACTTTTTTGACCTTAGTGGCATACCTGATCTTATTCACCACATCAAACGATGTCCATTGATAAGGCTTGTCAATTAATAAGGTTTGACCTGCCAAGAAGTTTTCTTGCAGGGAAAGAGAATCATCAAGCGCGAGGCTAGTATCCATTTAAACTAAAGTATAGATAAGGGCAGTTGTGCCTACAATAAAACAGTAATAAGCAAAATACTTTAATTGACTCCTTTTTACCAAACTGATCATCCATTTACATGCAAAAAGGCCAGAAATAAATGCCGCGATAAATCCAGCGATTAACAATGTTGGCTGAATTTCACTACCAGCAAGGTCACCACCTAAGATATCTTTGGCCATTTTACCAAGGATTAATGGTACCACCATTAAGAAAGAGAACCTGGCTGCTTTTACCCGATCAATCCCAAGTAATACAGAGGTTGAGATAGTCGCACCAGACCTTGATATTCCTGGTAAGATCGCAATTGCTTGCGCTATACCGATCAAAAGACTGCTTTTAAAAGTGACTGATTTGTCGGTGTTTTTAGCACCATCTGCCACAAATAGCAAGGCTCCCGTAATTATGAGCATGAAGCCTACAAGCATTATTTGTCCACCAAAGAGGGCTTCTAATTCGTCATTGAATAGTACTCCCACTGCAGCAGCAGGGATCATTGATAAAATAATTTTTAATGAAAATTGAAATTGATCATTGTTCTTAAACTGGAATATCCCTTTGAGGATTTCAATAATGTCTTTTCTGAAGATTATAATTGTACTTAGTGCAGTGGCCGCGTGAAGCACTACGGTCAACATTAGGCTTTCTTCAGGTAAACTATCGTCACCCAAAATGGCTTTGCCAATTTCTAAATGACCACTACTACTGACAGGGAGGAATTCGGTTAACCCTTGAATCAAACCAAGGATTATCGCTTCGAAAGTACTCATTAATCGTTTTTGGACTTCTTAAATATGGCGAAGAATTCAATTACAAAACCAGTAACTATGATAATAGGACCAAGTGTAAGTCCCAAAAATCCTTGTCCGTGTTGTGCTGTATCTAATGACATCACAATGAAACCAAGTAAAAGAATGCCTAATCCAATAAGCATCCATTTGTAATTCTCTCTGCCGAAGGCAAAATTCTTTTTGTTATTTGACATATTAATAAAGTTCGTCCAAGGACATTTTGAGGTATTTGTTCATTGCCCTTTGTGAACTAAGGAGAGCTATCCATCCTCCAAGGAGAATCAAAATACCATAGAGACCAAAAACATACATTTCATTTTGCAATGCTTTTAGCCCTTCAATTTTATTGTTGGCAAATGTTGCCAAACCAAAAAGGAAAACACAAGCCAAAACACCTGCGATTATACCATGTAAAAAGGCCCTTTTTAAGAAAGGAATCTTAATGAAACTTCTTGTTGCACCCACCAGTTGCATACTTCTAATCAAGAATCTTTGCGAGAACAAGGCTAATTTAATTGTACTTCCGATTAGCATGACTACAACAATCAATAAAATCGCAGCAAAACCCAAAAGGAAGACGCTAATGTTTGTTAAATTCTTATTTATGGATTCCACAAGACTGTCTACATAAGTGACTTCAAATACACCACTAATAGACGCAATATTCGTCTTTATGCTGTCGAGTTTAGAGGACTCTTGAAAAGCCGGATTAATATTAATTACCAGTGCATCTCTTAAAGGGTTTTCGCCTAAGAATGCCGTAAAATCTTCACCAGTGTCACTTATGAATTGCTCTGCGGCCTCTTCTTTTGAAATAAACTTGATCCTGGGTTGATTGTCTTTCCTCAAAGTGAATTGCCTAGCACCTAAATCACCTTGGATTCTATTCTTTTGATTTGAAGTGACGTTTTTGTTGAGGTAAACTTGAATTTCTACGTTCTCCTGAATCTGCGTAGTAAGCTGTTTGGTTTGGATTAATAACAATCCAAAAATGCCTATCACAAAAAGTGCAAGCGTAATACTGAAGATGACACTACCATATTGATAGGAACCTAACTTCTTTTTGCGTTTATATTTAACTGCTTCTTTTGTCAAGGTTATTTATTCCTCAAAAATAGTAATTAATGACGAGTTAGAAACGGAAAATAAAGCCAAGCTTTAAAGAAAGTTTCATGTCTTAATTCATACGTCCGATTTTTTGTTTTATTTCAATCTCAAAATAGATAAAAATAGGTTTGAATGAAGATTAGCGAACATGACTTTATATGCTCTTTAATTTTGAATCACCATCTTTAGCTTTCGACTTCAAATAAAAACGCAATTACTCATGATGAAATTAAGGTTCCTTTTCAGTTTACTAACAACCTGTTTTACTTTACAAATGAATGCACAAAACTCAACCGATTACTATTATGAAATCCCAGATTATCCACCAAAGTATACTGCAGGTGCTGTGGCTGGGAGAGTGGCTGATGGTCTCGGATTTAGGTACTACCACGCTACTGCTGGTTTGACAGCTGAGAATATGAGTTTCAAATCCAATGAAGATGGCAGAACAATTGAACAAACTATGGACCATATATGGAGTCTGTGTCGGATTGTGATGAATGCTACCAATGAAGAGCCAACCGACTTTACCGCTCCAAATCCTCTTGCTGACATGACATTCGAAGAAAAACGTACGCAGACGCTAAAATTCATCAAAGTAGCGAGTGATAATTTAAAGAAAAGTAGCGCTAAAGATTTTAAAAAATACCAAATGATCTTTCTTCAAGCAGGTGGAAATAAGGCTGAATATCCATTTTGGAATGAGCTTAACGGTCCATTATCAGATGCACTCTGGCATACTGGTCAAGTGGTTTTGATGAGAAGAGGTGCTGGTAATCCTTTTAATTCCAATGCAAGCGTGCTTAGCGGAAAGGTGAAGAATTGATTATTGAGCAACGATCGGACTGCTGAAAACGGTACGATGGTTGTCATTATTTTCCAAGGTGCTTTCTAATTTCCTTTCCTAGTACTTGATAACCACTATTATTCGGGTGCAGGCCATCACTAAAAAGGGATTCATCTATTTGACCATTGCTTTTCAAGAAAATCATACCTACGTCAGCATAAGTTGCGCCGCTGACGTTTTCGATTTGAGAGAGCATTTTATTTAAGTTGGTAATGCGTTCTTCTTGTGCTCTCCTTGGTAGAATTCCTAATAGTAAAATTGAGGCATCGGGTTTCTTAGTTTGAATTACTTCAACTAAATGTCTTAGACCTTGAATAATTTCTATATCCGAATTATGCTCCAAATTGTTGGTTCCCAGCATTAATACCACTTGATTTCCTTTAAAATCATCCAGTTCGTCATGGTATACTCGCCATAATGCGTTTTCGATCCTGTCCCAACCAAAACCAAAATTCTGAACTTTCATTTCCTTGAAATTTTCATCCCAAGAGTCAGTGCCTCTTTTGATTGGCCCTTCTGGCATTCCAGCCCAATAGTGAATAATTGAATTGCCAAAAAATGCAATTTTATTTTGAGAATTTTTATTCAAAACAAGCAAGTCTTGATGCCGTTTTTCCCAGTTGTAATTGCCTGGCTCACGTGATTGAGTTACTGGGGTAGTTGTACTGAATCCACCTAATGGCTCATTAAGGATATTGCGTACTGAATTTTCGTAAGCGGTGGCATATTCGATCATCCCAAGGTCCGATGGGTGAGTACCATCCACAAAGCTATCAATCGTCAGTCCAATCTCGTTAATCGGAAGAACATGTAAATCTGTGATGCCTTCAGATTGAAGTTGAATAAAAGCCTTGCGCATAATGTCATTAAGACTAGTATAGACTTCTTGGCGGTCCATGTTTGTTGTGCCATCAGAATATCCACCATGTTCGGTTAAAAGAATTGGCACATTCGGTCTTGCTAACTTTAATGCTTTGACCGATGAGATTATGCGAGCATAAACATCCTCTAGTGTACGACCTTCTCTAGGGCCGAGGTTGGGTAAACAGTCTAGAATATAAAGCTTGGCATCAATTTCTGTTAAATAATCAATCATTTCAGTCTCAAGACGACCATTGCCCGAAAAGGCAAAATTTACCATTGGGCGGTCGAGTTTACGCTGAAGGATTGAAGTCCATGCCATGCCAGGGCGAGAGGCGCATGCGCCCTGCGCTATGGAAGTGCCATACACTACGATTGGCTTTTCTTGCCTTAGTGGTAGCGGCTCAAAAATACTCTCTTCTGAAGTCCCTATTTCAAGCCATTCAACACTGTTGTAAAGCGGGAGATATAGCTGATATTCTTTGCCTTTTTTATGGTATTTATCATTCGGTCTAATGTTTCGAAAGTTATATGTTGTGGTATCTCCAAATGAAAACGCACCCTTATTCCATAGCCATTGACCATCGGAGTTTTTAGAATAAAGGTCCAAACCGCTAACACCTGTGGCCGGCATATGTGGCATAGCAATATTCCCTTTTAATTTATAACGCACTCTTATTTCGGATGCATTACTTCTAAATCGGATGATTAGCCCTGCGGAGTGCCTTGATAAATTCCAGACAGGTTGACGTACCACGGCTTCAGCAGTGGCAGGTAACCTATCATAAAAGGCTGCTATTTCATTGGGCCAGGCTTGCCCTT
>Ga0209223_10001798_pt1 | contig 22744 bp, 9 predicted proteins | sample COG_06_FD_184750 | JGI IMG/M metagenome (GOLD analysis project Ga0209223, IMG submission 184750) | Pelagic Microbial community sample from North Sea - COGITO 998_met_06 (SPAdes) (version 2) | ecosystem: Environmental > Aquatic > Marine > Neritic zone/Coastal water | place: Helgoland, sampling...
ACATGAGACTACGCTTGAGACTACAAGTTGATTTTTATCATGTATATTCAATCTTTTTTTACATGCATTTTTGCTCCTTTTATGCAGTTCTAAATTGAATTTCCTATTTGTAGTATAGTTACAAGTCACGCAAATAAATGTTTTATTACTAACCATCATTTATTACTTAATATGTATAATTAAATTTTTAAATATATTAAACTAAATTACTAAATTACTAAAATATAATAATTAGTTAGTAACATATATATATCTTTTTTATAAAAAATAAAAAGTCATATTAAAAAATAAAAAAAATAAAAAAATATTTTTTTCCTAAAATTTTTAAAGGGTATGAAATTTACCTCTACATATTCAAATATAATATAGCTTTTAATAAAAACAAATTAACAATTATATAAACGACACTGTAATGTTATTTTTATATATTATTAATATAATATTGTAATTATGATTATTTTTATAATAATTATGGTTTCTGTTATAGTTTTTATGATTGTGTTAGGGTATGATTTATTTTCATTATCATCAAAATCTGTAAAAACAAATTCTACAACAATAACTCCCTCAACAAATAGATATATAAGTATACCTTCAAAAATTAATTCTACAACAAATTCTACATCAATACCACCAGCAAATGCAGCACCAACAGATGCACCACCAGCAAATGCAGCACCAACAGATGCACCACCAGCAAATGCAGCACCAACAGATGCACCACCAGCAAATGCAGCACCAACAGGTGCACCACCAGCAAATGTATCAGGACAAAAACCACTTAATGAAGATGACATAATTGATATTTTAAAATCAGAACGATTAAAAAAAGATAATTTAATAACAGTTTTCGAATATATTTCAAAGACAAGTACATTAAAAAAAAAATTAATAGCAAACCTCAATAAATGCCTTGGTAAAAAATTTCAGTGTAATTATTCATCAATTTTCAATGAATTGCGACGTATATTTAATGTTGATTTGAAAGAATTTGAAAGAGATTCGTTTAATAAAAACTTTAAATTTGAAAAAGCACAGATTGAATTTATTGAATATCTCATAACAAATAATTACAAAACAGATAATATAAATAAAGATTTAGTTGAAGCATTTTTAAAATTAGTTAAAAATAGAAAAGGTTGGAATAGAGCGTTAGATGCTTTACAATATGATAGATTTATTAAAAATATAGATTTTACATCATCATCTAAAGAAGATTTGAAAAAAATATTTTTAACATACATATATCCTGAAGCATCTGTAAGAATAAATAAGAAGAAATTTGATCAAGATCAAATCAATATTCTTAAGTTTTTAAACATAGGTGATGATTATGTTAGATCACCATCTTCTACATATACACAAACATATATTTTTTATAGAATGCAAAAATATTTTCCAAAAGACATTCGCCAGGTAACTACTACAATAGACTCTTCTGAATCATTAATAAATTATTTGATATATTTAGGTTATAATTTATCTAAATTAAATATAGGCGCATATAATAAAATTTTAAGAGGAGCTTTTGAAAACTATAACGATTTAAAGACCGAACCAAAAGTGGTTTCAGTTAATGGTATTGACGATAACGAAAAACTAGTTGCAGATGTAAACAACATTATTGACGATTTAAAAGTAAAATATACAGTGTTTTTAAAAACTCCTGAAAAATTTATTAACGTTAATAATAATGAAGATTTATTTTATACTTATATATTGTTGATTCTCCATTTCTTTAAAGTTGAGATTATTATTAATAAACCAACGAAAAAAAATACCAAATATCTTTGTAATGATGAATGTCAATTTATTATTGATAAAGCAACAAAATTATATATAACAGATTTCATTAATAAATTTATATATTCTCATAAATATGCTGTTCACAAATCCATGACAAGTTTAAATGAAGCTTTATTAAATATAAATGAACAAATTATCGATAATATGGCAAATCATGTTGAACAATTAACATCTATTATAAAAGATCAAAACGATAGAAAATATAATGATACATCTACACACGATATTAGTAAAGTATTGATGACACAAAGAACAACAAATATTAAAAACCGGTTTAAAAACATTTACAAAGCCAATAATGGAATTTATAGCAATATTGTAAATTATATTATTTTTACGTTACAACCTAGATATGATAAAATTTTAAAAGTTCATAATCTTTCAAAATCAATTAAAAATACAAGCTTAACCATTGATAAATTGAATAAATCTTTGAATAAAATAAAAAAAGAACGGGATACTACATATCAATTAATTGTAACAAAATTAAAAGACAATTTGTCAGAATCTATAGACAAATTAAATGAAGCATTAACAAATATAAATGAACAAATTATCGATAATATGGCAAATCATGTTGAACAATTAACATCTATTATAAAAGATCAAAACGATAGAAAATATAATGATACATCTACACACGATATTAGTAAAGTATTGATGACACAAAGAACAACAAATATTAAAAACCGGTTTAAAAACATTTACAAAGCCAATAATGGAATTTATAGCAATATTGTAAATTATATTATTTTTACGTTACAACCTAGATATGATAAAATTTTAAAAGTTCATAATCTTTCAAAATCAATTAAAAATACAAGCTTAACCATTGATAAATTGAATAAATCTTTGAATAAAATAAAAAAAGAACGGGATACTACATATCAATTAATTGTAACAAAATTAAAAGACAATTTGTCAGAATCTATAGACAAATTAAATGAAGCATTAACAAATATAAAAACACAAATTACCAATAAAACAAATCCTAAACAAGAAGGTGGATATACTATTGAGAATTCATACATAGATTATACAATAACTGATTCAACACAGATGCGTATAAACAATTTGATATTCTATAACATCATTAAATTTATTCGTTATAAATATTACATAAAAAAAAGTAATGATATGAATATATATAGTGTAATATTTAAGGATTACTTTATAACATTGATACTTTCAATATTTTTATTCATATTGAAGATGGAAAAATTATCGTTTGGAATTATTATTGATCAATTATTATCGATAGGTGCATTTTACAAATATAAGGATCATAATTATTTGTTGCTACCTTATTACATAGCTTTTGTTTAATTTAACTCAGGGTTTAGGGTTTAGGGTTTAGGGTTTAGGGTTTAGGGTTTAGGGTTTGAATATTTTAATAATAATGCTTTATAAATATCAAATATGTTCGTTTTGTATTCTACCAACAAATATTGGTTTAATTTTTTGAGATAGTCTTTTTTTAGTATATTTGGTGTGTTGTCTGTAGGATTATTTTCTGGTGTAAATTTTGTTTTTAAGTTTTTTATCTCAATTTCAAATTTTAAGTTTTTAAAATATTCATCATCAACATCATCAACACTTTCCATTGATTTTAATAACTTATTGAGTAGATTATTTACATGGGTTAAAACAACTATTGGATCAGAATTTGCATCTATTTGTTCTTGTTCTTGTTCTTTTTCTTGTTCTTTTCCGTTGTGGGGAGAAAATATATATCCTAAACCCTGGGCTATTGGATGGCTCAATGGTCTTCCTTCTTCTCCATTTTCAAACATTTATATTATCAAGATAAAAAATATATATGATATACACCTTATTCTCCTTTTTTTAATAAATTTCTCTCTAAAAATTCATAATATTCATTTATAAATTTTAATTTAGGTCTAATTTTCTCTTGCTTTTTTGAATCAATTATTTTATCGCTTAATGGTCCTGTAAATTTTTTAAAATTCTCTAATTCTGCTTCTGTTATAATATCTATATCTTGATAAGGTTGTTCTGTATTATCTGTGAATAATGTAAAGATATTAATCATTGTGTTATTTGCTTTAATTAGTAATTCTGCTGCTTCTGCTGCTGCTGCTGCTGCTGCTGCTGCTTCTACTTCATTATCGTTTGCTGCTGCTTCTACTTCATTATCGTTTGCTGCTGCTGCTGCTGCTTCTACTTCATTATCGTTTGCTGCTGCTTCTACTTCATTATCGTTTGCTGCTGCTTCTGCTGCTTTTGCTGCTTCTGCTGCTGCTTTTGCTGCTTTTGCTGCTTCTGCTGCTGCTTTTGCTGCTTCTGCTGCTTGTGAATTGTCTTGTGCTTTTACTGCTTCTGCTGCTTCTGCTGCTGCTTTTGCTGCTTCTTCTGCTACTTGTTTTACATTTTTTGTTACTTCTGTTTTTTTTACTGCTGCTTCTGCTTCTGCTGCTTTTGCTGCTGCTTTTGCTGCTGCTGCTACTGCTACTGCTGCTGCTTCTACTACTTCATCTTCTTCTGCTTTTGCTTCTGCTTCTGCTTTTGCTTTTGTTGCTTCTGCTGCTTCTGCTGCTTTTGCTACTTCAACTTCTTTTGCTTCTGCTTCTGCTTTTGCTGCTGCTGCTTCTGCTTCTTTTGTTGTGCCTTTTGTTGATTCTGCTACTTTTGTAAACCCTTCTACTAGTTGTGCTGCATCTGTTTGTGCTTTTGCTGCTGCATTTGCATCTTTTTGTGCTTTTGCTGCATCTGCTTTCTTCGTTCTTTTATCATCTATTTTTTCTTTTAAATATTTAACTTTATCTTCTGCAACTTGTGCTAATGAATATGCTTCATCAACTTCTTTATTATCTTTTACAAATTCTTTAAGTAATTGAACTGCTTCTTTTGCTGCTTCTGCAGCGTTTAATTTATTATTACCTCCTTTAATTTTTTTCATTTTTATTACATATAATATTTATTTTTTAAATAATGTTGATTATACGAATGGAAGATAATATGGGAGTAACATGACTTTATCATTTTTGTATTTGTAATACATACCCATTGAAAGTATTTGATCAACGAATATACCAATGGCTAGATTATTTTGTTGTATGGAATGCAATATAACACACAATATAATTGTCATTAAATAGTCCTTAAAAATGTAAGTATTAATGTTTTCTATATTTTCATGTTTCTTGTAATAACTCCAACGCATGAACTTGAATATGTTGTAAAATATGGTATTATTTAATATTCGTTGGTAGTTGTCATCTAATGATATATTTAATTTAGAGATATCAATTTGATTTTGTTGTCCACCTCTTTGTGTTGTTTGATTGTGATGAGTATATTTTATTTTCATATTTTCTGTGATTGTGTTATAAGTGAACAATTTGTCATTAGGTTTATCATTATCTAGTACTTGACCAACATTTTGTTCACCATTAGTTATTACATGTTGTTGTAATAATGTATATGTAAGATATTTGTTAGGAATAATATGTTCTTGTTTATTAAACATATTTTTCCATTTGTTTTCAATATACATGTTAAAATTATATTTCTTACTACATGGTGTTAATACTTTACCTCCATTTCTCATGGATTGTAAGAAATCCAATGTCCCTATGTAACTCAGTGCATTAATATTCTCGATATAAACAATAATGTCATCTAATTTTTCAACAATGAATGGCAATATTAATGCTTGTATTTTAATTTGTTTAAAACCAGCAATTATTTCAAGTATTTCTATTAATATAGATACTTTAGATTCAAATGCTTCGTGTTTAATAGTTTCATTTTTCTCATATATCTCCAATATTTCATTAAAAGAATTTACTATATAATCTTTATGAGAAACTGGTCCTTTTGTAGAAGCTTTTAATAGATGTTCTTCCAATTTAATGTGTTCTGAATTAAAGTCAATTATTTTATTATCATCGATTAATACGATTTCTTCTATATTTATTTCTTGTAAGTATGTGATTAAATGTTTCCTATCAATATTATCAATATTAGTAACTTTGCTATTTATATCATCTGTATTAATACTCGGATTGTAATTTTGAGAATACAAATCATAATAATTGCGTAAAGATTGAATAATAGATAAGTCAATATACGGCATTTTTGGAGGATCTTGTTCTGCATCTTTCGTTATGTTGAAAACACAAAATACTGCATAGGTAATATTATCTATTTTTTCAACATTAAATTGGTTTGTTATTGTTTCCATTATAAAACTTTCTTCGGACATAGATTTTGATTTATTAGTTCTTGTTTTATTAAAACAATTGTCAAAATTACTACAGTAATATTCGAAACAGTCAGGATTTAAATTTTCTATATGACTGAATATTGTTTTATCATCGTTGCTTGAATCATTTGTGGATTTTTGAGAACTACCTATTTGGTTGCGTAAATTCAACAACTCTCTATTTATGAATTCTCCTTCATTTCTTCTGTAATCGCATTCTTTTTTAATATAGTTTAATAAATCTTTATTTTTTGTTATATAATTTATAATTTCAGTTAGTTTTTCATTATTAATTTGTTGTAAACTTTGTGTTTTTTCGATATCTTGTTTTAATATTTGAATTTCTATTGTGCATACTTTATGAAAAATTTCAGATTTGTCTTGAATAAATAAAACTTTTTGTTCTTTAACATGATCAATTATATTATTTATGAATGTGCTAATATGTTGATTATAATCAAATGAGATATTTGGAAATAGTTTTCCTATATATATTTTAAATTCTTCTAATTCTTGTATATCACTGATTTTTGTGTTGTCGTATTTTTTTGATGTTAAATTTATTATTTGTTTTTTTATGTCGTCATCAACTTTTATTTTTGATCCCATCGGTTTTTTCGATTGCAAATCGGTTTTTGCAATTGTCGTAATACCATCATTTATGTCATTTATATTAAACAATTGCAAATAGTTTTCATCATAATCTAATAATTTCCATGCAAAACCTGTAACCCGGTTTGAAAGCCCCTGGATATATGTTTTCATAGCAGTTTTCATATTGCTAATAGCTACAGTGTCTGGTGGTATATTTAGCTTTTGATAGTCACTTTTTCTAAAGGTTTTAAATCCCAGTTTTATGGCTGTGTTATCATTTATAACAATTTTTCCTAATGATCTTCTACCTAAATGCATTTCAACATCTGTAATAGTAACCCATAGCTTATATGCTGAGCTATCCATTATATTGCTTATTTTATCTATTGCTTTACTTACATTAGTTACATTAGTTACTACATCAGTTTTTTGGGATTCAAATTGAAAAGAAACCAGTTCAAGTTTATATGTAAAGTGAATATTATCATTATGTTTAATTGTAGCATAATCATCAAAAATAGTATAATCAGGAAACATTTGTTCTAGTATGTTTCTTTTTAATTTTTCAGTATCATCTATTTCTAATGACGAATTAAGCGTTTCAATATTTTGACTAATTGTTTGTTGAAATTTTTTTATTTCTTGTATTTCATTTTCCGTTGAAATTAAATTGTTTAGTTGTTCTATTGAATCTTTTAGTTGTTTTATATCATCATAAACGGTTATTTTTTTTAATTTTTTAAATTGTTCCGTGAATGTTTCAATAAAAACATTTTTTTGAGTTAAAAAACCCATATCTGTATCAAATTTTTCTTTAATATTTGCTTCTTTTGAATATCTCTTATGGAAATCTCTTACTATTGGAGCTAATATATTACCATATTTATCACTGAATTCTGTCAATGTTTCATATACATACTCTGGTTTAATTTTTCTTTCTTTCTTTTTTTTTTCTTCTTCTTTTCTTTCTTCTCCTTCTCCTTCTCCTTCTCCTTCTCCTTCTCCTTCTCCTTCTTCTTCTAAAAAATTTTCTTCTTGTACACCTTCTTCTTTGTAGAATTTCTTTACATAAAATTGTGGGTTACCTATGTTTATATCATCTGAACGTTTTATTGTTGCAAATTGTTCTTGTACATCTTGAATATCACATGCAAAAGTATTTTCCACCCCTGCAAAATCACCTATAATAAGATGCACTTGCTTGTCTGTTTTTAACGTTAAAACTAAATCCACTAATATGTGACTTCTTGAACTTCTAGGATTGTTTGTTGTCGGTGCGACCATTCTATACTTATCCACAAAATTTACGATTATAGTGCCTAAATCATTTCCAAAATTGATCACTTCATTTTCATTATTTTCTGTAGTAAATGTTAAATTGTTATCAACAATTGATAAAGTTCCTTTATATTCATCGCTATCTTGCCATATGCTAATATACTTGTTCAGAATTGCCGAATCGTTAATAGTTAAAAAGAAATCTTCTGTATTTTGAAGATCATTTGTAGATCCTGTTCCTTCTTGTTGAATACGATCAAGTTCTTCATCAAGAACAGCATCAACAGCAGCAGCACTCTCAGCATCAACAGCAGCAGCACTCTCAGCATCAACAGCAGCCCTCTCAGCAGCAACATTAACAGCATCCTTCCATTTGAATTTTAAACCTTTTACAGTCTTTGCTTTATTTCCTTCATCTGTGCCAAATAGTTCTGCGATATTCAATGTAATTTCATCTGTTATTTTTTCATCTAATTTTAATTTTTTACATAACTCTATGAAAATACCATTTTCATTTGTAGTAACTAACTTGATCAAACTTGAAGTTTTTCCTGAACCACTAGCGCCATAACCAATAACAAAAACATCATTAGAATTTTCTAGTTTATCAGTTATACTTTGAATTTCATCAACAATTTGTTTGTTTTTTTTATGATGAGTATAAATACTAGTAAAATCTCCATATTCAATACCATAATCATAATTCAAAATAGCCACATTTGTGATATCTCCAGTATTATCAGTTATCTTGTTTATTAATGAATATATCGGGAATAATGTATTATGTCCTAATATATCCTTATTGTTTAATGGTAAAATGTCTTCATTATTTTTAATTTTATCACTATTAATTTGAAATTCTATTGGTTTTTCAGTTTGACTATACTTGTTTAATATTGATAAGTCATTGTTGACATTAGGACCAGTTATAAAAAAATTTTTTGGTTCTTTTAAATTGTCCAAATACACGTGATAATATGGATTAAACTCTATTGTCTTGATAGTATCATTATAGAAACTGTTATATTTTTCATCAGTACCTCTTGATCCTTCTTTCAAATTAAATTTAAGATACGTCAAAATTTTATCTTTTCTTGTTTCATATGTTTGTTTTAAATTACTAATTTGTTGTAATCCAGATGTACTTGTAAGATTATTAATTTTTTCCACAACATCTTGTTTTATTTTAGTTATGATAAATAGTTTCTGTATATTTTTTACATTTACTTTTTTAAGATAGTTCTCTATTAATTCATGTTTAACCTTATTATATTCGGGGTCGTCTTCACTCTTGGAAATTGCGAGAAAATCATTATTATAACTACCATCAAGTCTTCTAGTAATGAATCGTGATCTATTCTCATCTAGTAAATTTTTCAAACAAATGTCAATTAAATCAAATATTTGAACATACTCTTTAGAATTATTATGTATAATATATTCTTGTTGTATTAATTCTGTTATTGTAGGATCAATTTCTAAAAGAAAATAGTCTTTAGTGGGTCCAAGATTTTTAATAGGAATTAGTGATAATGTTTTATATAATTCATAATTCATGATTGTATTCAATTTAAACTTAGCTTCGAATAAATCTTTAACCATTCTAGAATAGCCTGTGACTATTAGATAAAAATTTTGTTCAAATAATTTTATAGTTTTGTCAACATCATCAACTCTAATTTTTTTTAACTTTGTATTTCGTTGGTAAGGAAAAACTGTATTATGTATTCTAATTATTTCACTATATCTTTCATGGATAGTTCCAATTTCAACAGCCTCACCAAAAGACGTTTTTTTGAATGCTTCTTGCAAAATTTTATTTATTTGTTGTTGGACAAGAATATATTTATTATATTCTGCTTTCTTTTCTGTTAAATCTCTATTCATTACTTCTGTAGGTTTATATTGTTTCAGATTAAACTTATTTATTACTTCTATATTATAATTTTGGTTATTATCATATTTACCAAAAGTACTTTCGTAAAAAGTTAGATACTCGTCTAATTCAGATTTATTTATTAGCCATTTTTGTATTAGGGTATTTCTGTTTCTTTCTTCTTCTTCTGCTTCTGCTGCTTCTACTGCTCCTTCTCCTTCTCCTTCTGCTGCTCCTTCTCCTTCTGCTCCTTCTACTGCTCCTTCTGCTCCTTCTACTGCTTCTGCTGCTCCTTCTGCTCCTTCTCCTTCTACTGCTTCTGCTGCTCCTTCTGCTGCAAATCCACCTTTTTTTTTAGTGAGTTCGTTTTGGATTTTTAATAAATTATTAATTCGTTCTCTAATTTTTGTATCTAATTTTTGTTTTATATAATCACTACTAACACTTCCGTCATCGGTTCTCATACTAATTAATTTTCTAATCAAATCTTGAAATTTCTTTGTCGAAATCTTTTGTAAATTTATTAACTTTTCATATCTCTCCTCTTCATCAACATCATTTATTATATCAACAAGTAAATTTTCTGTTTTTATATTTAATGAATTAGCTTTTTTTTCAGCAATTTTCTCATTTATTATTTTGAGTATATTTTGATTATATTCACTTCTTATTTTATTTAGTCTCTTAATATATGTATCATCATCATCATCATCATCATCAACAGTATAAAAACTACCACTACCATCATCATCATCTTCTTCTTCTTCATCATCTTCTTCTTCTTCATCATCATCATTAAAATGTGTTGTTAATTCATTTAATTGTTCAAAAGATAGATTATCACAAACTTTTCCAATTATGCTTGATTCTAAATTTCGAACGTTTTCTAAGAGCTTAACTAAATTTTCTATTGGCCCACCTTTAATGGAATCTTCTATTTTGTCTATAGTTATTTCATGATCATTTTCAGGATCATTTTCAGAATTATTAGGATTTAATAATTTAAGTACTTTGTTATAAAATATAAATCTTGTTTGATACGTTAAAAGTTCGTTCACTACATTAGTAAATACATCATTATATAAATTACTAAATGATATTGTTTGATCTATTAGTTCTTGATTATTAGATTCTGGACTATTTAAAACTTTTAAAATATTTATACATACTTGATAAATTTGTTTGAGTTCAATTGGAACATCTTCTTCTTCTTTTTTTTTGAAATAATTAATATATTTATTTAATGATTCATGATTTATAGTGTTATTGTTGGTAACATTTGTTATTATATCAATTATATTTAGGGTTTCTTCAGTTGTTTGTCCCCCGCTAATAATATTTCTTGTTTGATTTATCATTGCCGGAATATTATTAAAACTATTATCTTTTAAATTTACTAAAGTGTTTCGAAGATGTTTATTCATTTGAATTGTAAAATTGTAATTTTTATCCTTTTGCAACTTATCAATAATTTTCGCTACTAATAAATTATTATATTGTAATTTTTCTTTAAATTTAAGCACTTTATTTTTATTGGCTTGTACGTGAGGGTTTCTTAAAAGATTTAATAATATATTAGACACTTCTATAGCTATTTGCTCATTCTTAGCCTTAGTAGCATTATCCTCAGCATCCTTAACAGCCTTAGCAGCCTTAACAGCAGCAGCCTCAGCCTTATCAGCATTCTCATTATTATTAGGATTAGGATTATTATTAGCAGTATCCCTAGCAGCCTTAACAGCCTTAGCAGTGTTAGCAGCATTAGCCTTAGCCCTCTTAACCCTAGCCTCAGCCTCAAGAGTAGTAGCCCTAGCCCTAGCCTCTATAGCCTCATTTTGTTTTATTTTTTTTTGTCTTATTTTTGCATCATTATTGTTAATAACCTTAACCGCAACCCCCACCGGAGCATCATCAGCAACATCCTCAGCAGCAGCATCCTCAGCAGCAGCAGCCTCAGCCTCATTAGCAACCCTCAGAGCCTCAGCAGCAGCAGCCTCAGCAGCCTCAGCATCATCAGCAGCCTCAGCAGCAGCAGCAGCCTCAGCCTCATTAGCAACCCTCTGAGCCTCAGCAGCAGCAGCCTCAGTAGCCTCAGCAGCAGCAGCAGCCTCAGTAGCCTCAGCAGCAGCAGCAGCCTCAGCCTCATTAGCAACCCTCTGAGCCTCAGCAGCCTCAGCCTCAGCCTCAGCCTCAGCCTCAGCCTCATTAGCAACCCTCTGAGCCTCAGCAGCAGCAACCTCAGCATCATCGGCAGCCTCAGCCTCAGCCTCAGCCTCAGCCTCAGCCTCAGCCTCAGCAGCCCTTTCAACACAATGTTTATGGTAATAGTGTTTTCTATAGTTACCAGATAAATAATAATTAATACCGTATAAAAAGACTATTTCAAGTGCATGTGAATAGTTTTTGTTTTCTATATTAATATTATTGTAATATTTAATAAATTTTCTATAATCATTTGATTTATGAATAGGTTTATAGTATGCCCATATGATAGTTATGAAATAAGTTAATAATGTACAAATACCTCCATTTATGTTTGGTTGTGTATATAGGTCATGTTTATATTCTAAGTATATAGTTTCAAAATTTATTATATTGTTAAAATTGTTAAAATTGTTTTCAAAATAAGTTTTAAAAAATTGATTCATAATTGTGTATTCGGGATTATTTTGACTTCCATTGATGTCAAAATAATACATATAAATTTTCTCATTTATTTTTTCAAAATGTAAACATATAGTATGAGCTTCAATATTGTTTACAAGCATGCCACAATTAATCGTGCCATAATCGTATTGTTGAATTACATTCAATATTTTTTTAAAGTCATCTTCATCGTTTATATCAAAAGATACACTTGAATTATCGAGCACTATAAAATTTACTAAATATGGAGAAGTATAGAATCCCTCGATATTTTTAAAGAAAATCTCATGGAATTCTATCATAAATTTTTCCTTCGTATAAATAGGTATGTTATCATAGAGATCAGGAATATGTTGAAGAAAATTAGTTTCTTCTTGCATAATATTCAATGTTGAATATAAATCATTTTTGAACACGTCATTACAAATATTATAAATGAATTCGACTAATTCCGAGGAATTTATTGGATTATGTAGCTGCTTTAGTTTATCATGTTCGTACAACTTTAAATATTCTGGTTCACCAGGATTTTTTAAAATCTGAGGACAATCGAGGTTTTTTATTTTATTTGAAACTTCTACTAGTTTGTCCTTAATCTTTCCTGAAACATCTTGTACACCTTCTTGTTGAGCGTTAACTAAAGAATTGTTGGCTTCATTAACTCTTCTTTCAGCTTCTTCAGCTTGTTTTCTAGCTTCTTCAGCTTGTTTTCTAGCTTCTTCAGCTTCTTCTTCAGCTGCTTCAACTCTTCTTTTAGCTTCTTCTTCAGCTGCTTCAACTCTTCTTTCAGCTTCTGCAACTCTTCTTTCAGCTTCTTCTACAGCTGATTTAGCTACTTCATTTGCTGCTCCTTTATCTGCTGCTTCAGCTCGTCTTTTAGCATCTTCAGCTTGTCTTCTAGCTTCATCAGCTTCTGCTACAGCTTGTATTTTAGCTTCATTAGCTGTTTTTATATCTGCTTCAGCTTTTTCAGCTGCTGCATCAGCTTTTCTTTTAACTTCATCAGCTCGTCTTTTAGCTTCTTCAGCTTCTGCTTCAGCTTGTTTTATAACAGCTTGAGCTGTTTTTGTTGCATCATTAACTGTATTTATAACATCAATTATTTCAGATGGTAATTCTGTTTTGTTTTTGTTATTAATATCATTTGGTCTTATTTGGTTATTAATATCATTTAATATTTTTATAATATTTTCAAACGATTCTTTTAGTGACATTGATTTTGTTACTTTTTCTGCTGCTGCTGCAACTGGTTGTGGTTGTGGTTGTGGTTCTGCTGGTGCTGCTGCATTTGCTTTTTCTTTTTTTTGTGGTGGTTCTGCTGATGCTGGTTTTGCTGATTCTGTTATAACAGATTTCTGTTCAGTGCTTATTTTATCCTCTATTTTATTTATTAATTTTTCCAATTCCTGTTTTTTTTTTTCCAATTCTGTTTTTCTTTTGTTCAATTCATTTCTTCTTTTTTCATTTGTCTCAGCATCAATTTTTCCTTCTATTGTTTCAATTTCTTTTTCAATTTTCATTAATTCATCTTTTTTAACTTTTCGTTCTCGTTTAAAATCATTAATATTTTTTTTTGACTCTGTATTATTACAAAAGTCTTTACTCAAACTATCAATTAATTGTATCTTTATATCAATATCTTCAAAATTAATAGGAGTTTCACTTATTCTCTTAAGTGTATCTTTATCATTTTCATCTACAATGTGTTCAAATTTATCTTTTAATTTTGAAAAATAATTGTTAATAAATAAAACAAAACTAGTTCCTTCTTTTACAGTTTTTAACTGATTTTTAAAATCTTCTTTAATCAAATCACAATTACTTTGTTTTAGCATATTTAAAAAGCTTAAATTTTTATTTATGATATCAGGAATATCGCTTTGTTTAATAATTTTATCTGATATAAGTTTATCTTTTATTATACCTCGCAATAGATTGTTAAATTCTGTAGCTTTTACATGATTATATTTACGTTCATTATTAAATTCTTCTATATTAGCTAATATTGATTGTGGAATAGTAATGAATTTAACCATATCTGAATCATCAATAATAGAATTTAATTGGGAAACGACTTCATTATTATTTTTTAATTTATCGACTAATTTTTTATATAAAGCATTTAATCTAACTTCAATATCTTGTGTATTTGAAGACTCGATATCAAATTGTTTTTCAATTTCTTGAATAAAAGCTACTTGTTTTTCCATTGTATCAATATTATCATCAATAGAAACATTCACAAAGTTCTTCAATAAAAATTTCATAAGTTGATTAATTGATGATATATTTTTTACTTCATTTATACCACTCTTTTCTTTAATCTTTGAACGTATACCATACCATATTACGACAACAATTACTATAAAAAGTAACAAAATATACATTATTACAATATTAAAATATAAAATATAAAATATAGCTAAAAAAAACGACGTTAAAAATATTAACAATTCACAAAAGTGTTAAAATCTACAATAATTTATGTTTCTAAAAATTCCAAATTGTTTTTTGTAGTTGATATAAGAAACATATAAGCTAAATATACAATTTACAACATATAAAATAGTATCACAATTGTGAAATTACTTTAATACTATCATGATATTAACTATTGTTGTGTATTGAATATTATTTTATTAAATTCCAGGATTAAGAAAGTTCTCTGTCTGTTGATTGAGGTCTCTTATTTTTTTATTGAGAGTTACAAGAATACCTAAATCCCTATCAGTTACTTTTTTGTTTGTACCATCTTTACTTGAGATTTTCACGGCGAGATCTTGTTTTTCTTGTTCTGGAACTCCGTCGAATACTTCGCTCAATTTTGTCGTATTGTTTGATATTTTACCTGATAGTTCATTAAGTTTCGAAACAATAGTTTTATCAGTTAAGATATTTCTGTATTTTTGTATGTAAACCTCTTTAACTTTATCGGAAGCTCTCTTAATTATACCATTCACGGTATTGAAGAATACAATTAGTGCTTCTCTGTCTTCTTTGAATTCCTTTTCACGGACTTCGAAAACTCCTTTTAATCTTCTTATTGTTACTTGTACTTCATTTCCTCCTTTCATAGAATTTATTTGTTGTTGTTGTTGTTGTACATAACCTTGTTGTCCTTGTGATAATTGTGCATTTGTTGGTTGGGTATTGACAAAAGTTAATCCAGGTTGAGGTTGTTGTTGAGGTTGTTGTTGAGGTTGTTGAGGTTTCGATTCAATATCGATAAGTTCAACGTCATATCTTCCTTCTTTGTTTATTATTTGTGAAAGTTCTTTTAACTCTTTATCCATCGGATCACTGTTGTTTATAGCGTTATAAGATTGGAAATTAATATTTGTATCAACAGTAGCCAAATCCGTTTGAATCTTCATCATATCATAAATATCATCCAAATCTTTGAACATTTGAATAGCATATATCATGTATACATAGCGAGAATAATCTACAATGTAAGAATCATAGTGGAAAAATTTAATGTAATTTGTCATTGTTAATAACTTAGAATTGATTTTAAGTTTCATGTTATTGATATCTTTATTACTATCATTGTCACTCATCAAATCACCTAACGTTAATCCTGAGTAATACGGAACAAGAGCATCCAATAAAGTTATGTATTGATTTATAAGGTTGTTATAGACCATGCCAATATTATCAGCATTGCTCACTTTGTCTCTATACGAAGCTGAAACAAATCTGTATTTCTTTTGAACAGTTAAATTTCCTTTAGTATCATTTGATTCTATTTCATCAAATGTGATTAATCGTAAATTTGATAGATAATCTAATACATTTTTTGATTCACGAGATTCGACAAATGTTCCATTCATGATTGGTTCAATGACTTGAGTTTTAAGTGCTTTTAAAAAATCACTTGTTTGAACAATCACATTATCAATGTTTCCAATAACTGCTGTGTTTGCATCTCCAAATGTGTAACTATTACTAAGATTCATAATGGATTTTCTAGATATAGGATTAGAAGCCTTGAAGTTACCTCTAATACTCGAAGAGTTATTCCCCATTATTTATGTATAAGGACATAATTTCATACAATAGAATCTAATGAATTTTATTTAAATTTAATATTGGTATATATATAAAAATGACTTCCTTACTTTTTGCTAAACCTTTACCTAGATGTAGAGTAATTGTTTCAGCAAAGAAAGAAGATAACGCTGAACGAAGAAGAGTTTTCAGAGAAAAAATCTCTGACTCTAGAAAACAATCCCTTGGAGACATCAGTAAAAATATCAAATCAGTCGTAAAACAAGAAGTATCTGAAACACGTGCTATTTTTGATGATCATGTAAAGTTCTTTAAACAAAATCCTAAAACTCAAAAAAGCAAGAAGAGCAAGAAACCCGAACCTAAAGAAGTAGAAGTAATTGATGCTGAATTCTTTGAGTAAAAAACAAATAATATCTTACAGAGTATTGAGTGGTTATGATACAAGATCAATGCATGCACAAAAAATAAATTATGAAAGCAAACATTATCAACCGAGTTTGTTGTACATCATTTTTAATAATTTTTGTTTTAGCCTTCATACTATAAGCAGTCTTCTCTATAGATATGATGGATGAATTCATATTCTTTATTTTAGAAGGTATTTCTATAATGTTTGTAAGTGTTCCCTCTAAATTAATTGAGCTTCCTGATAGTCTGTCCTCTACATATGGTTGAATATAACCTAATGGTTTATATTCTGGATCAAGTTGTCTACAAATACCATCTAGTAATGATAGACTTTTACCAAGATATATCAAATCGTTTGATATTGTGAATGGTCTATTCGAATCGCTAAATCCTAAGTCATTCAACACCTCCATTGATTCTCCAAAATCAAAATCTGTGTCTGAATCATTGACAGGAACTGAACCAAACATTTCAAATAATGAATCGAAAAAGAATACAATATTTGCTTTGCTCGATGTAGGAAATATTAATTTAGAATCAATTAATATGTCTGTAAGTTTCTTTGAATCCTTTTGTATAAGATTAAGTATTATATCATCAAAAGAGTATCTCACGAGTGTCGATACATCAATCACGAGTCCAAAATCATACAAAATAAGATTGCCCTTATTATATGCAAGATTTCCAGGATGAGGATCTCCGTGTATATAACCGAATTCGACAAATTGTTGTATGAAACATTCTATTATTAACTTAACTGCCATTTTTTTGCTTTTATCTTTATGTAATTCTGTAATTTTTTTTCCTCTTACTCTTTCCATTACAAGTAGTCTTTTGGTGCTGTATTTTGTGCAAATACGAGGAACGATGTAATTCGTATCATAAAATTGGGATCTAAAAATATTAGCATTCCTTGCTTCATTAATATAATCAACTTCTTGCATAAGATACTTTTCTGATTCTTGCAATAAGTTTTCATCAAAGTCACTCAATAGACGGATAAATGTAAAAAATGCGAATATTTCTCGGACTGTTTTTAGATCATGTAAGATAATGGTAGATATATAGGGTCTCTGTATTTTTACAACAACATCTAAACCATTTTTCAGCTTAGCAATGTGTACTTGACCAATACTAGCAGCTTTATATGGTTTTGTATCAAATGATTCAAAAATATCATAAATATCACTGTTCAACTCAGATTCTATCATCTGGATAATATTTTGATCTTGTATGGGAGGACAATCGTCTTGTAAAGCCTCTAATTCACTTGTAAAACTTTCAGAGAAGATATCTTGACGAGAACTGGCCACTTGACCCAATTTAATGAATGTGGGCCCTAAGTCTATAAGTTCTTTTTTTGTCCATGCACCTAATTCTTTCATTTTAGAATCATATGTGGGTTTATTCTTATGAAAAATTTCTATTTTGGCTCTTTTGAAAGCGAATTTTGATGCAAAGTCCCATGTTTTAAGTTTTTGAATATTGTTACCTACACATAGTGTATTCATTTCATATTATATTAAAATTTATTTATAATTTTTATGATTATTACAACTCATCTGTCTGGAAAAGTTAAAAGTTAAAAAATGATTTATAAATTATTGTTGTCAGTATCTAGAATTCATTATGATTGTCAAACCTATTTACAACATCATTATTAAAGAACTCCATAAAAAAATAACCAATGGAGAGTTTAAAACTGTTGAAGAGTTTATGAAAAAAGTTCCAAAAAAATTTAAAATTACGCCTCGAAAAGACATTTTAACACATAGTTATCAACAATTAATTAACGATGGAATTATTGAAAAGAATAATACAATGGATGCATATTTGGTAAAACTTCCAATTCGGTCATGGTCTGGTGTTCTTGTTGTTACAATTGTTCTACGACCTGATAAATTCAGTTGTCCATATGATTGCAAGTATTGTCCCGATGAACGCAAGTCAAATGGCGCTGATTATGATATGCCACGAAGTTATTTGTCTTCAGAGCCAGCTGTCATGAGAGCTATGGAAGTTGATTTCGATATTGCTAAACAATTTAAAAGCAGAATCGATACTTTGAAGAAAAACGGTCATGAAATAGACAAGGTTGAAATTATCGTTCTGGGTGGAACTTTTTCATCATATCCTCGTGATTACCAAACAGAGGCCATGAGAGACATCTTTTATGCGGCTAATATTTACAATAAAACAAAAAAAAGAGAAGCTTTATCTTTACATACTGAACAATCTTTCAATGAGACAAATGATATCAAAATTATTGGTATAAGTCTAGAGACTCGTCCAGATCAAATTAACAAATATGAATTACGAAGATTCAGAGAAATTGGTTGCACCCGCATTCAAATCGGGGTTCAACACACCGATGATGAAATATTGAAAATTATAAACAGAAAACACGATGTGCAATGTAGTGTTAACGCGATCAAATTGATGAAAGATTTTGGATTTAAAGTGGATATTCATATCATGCCTGATTTACCTGGTGCTACCCCTGAAAAAGATAAAGCTATGTTTGATGAAATATTCTTGACTGATAAGTATAAACCTGACTATGTTAAAATTTATCCCTGCCTCGATGTAACGTATACGGAAATTAGAAAATGGAAAGAGGATGGTCGTTGGACACCTTATAGTGAAAAAAATGGTGGGAAAGAAATTATTGATCTCATCTTGTATGTACAAAAGAATCTCATTGATAAGTATGTTCGTATCAATAGGATTCAAAGAGATTTTCCCAAAGAGCATAATAACAATGACTTCAAAGGATTTGTATCTGATACACACATGACAAATTTACGTCAAATATTGGAAGATAGATTGAAAAAAGATGGAGTAAAGTGTAAATGCATTAGAAGCAGAGAAATTAAGAATGGCGATTATAAGTTACGAGATGTGCGAAGAAACATTATGACGTATGATGCATCGGGTGGTATTGATAAGTTCATTAGTTTTGATGATTCTAAAAACGACGCATTGTTGGGATTCATTCGATTGCGAATTCCTAATGAAGTGGAAAGTGCTCAACATTTCATTCCCGCCTTGCGTAATGCTGCACTCATAAGAGAATTACATGTTTATGGTAGTTTGAAAAAAGTGAATGCTAAAGGAGAATTTTCCAAACCACAACATAATGGATTTGGTAAGAGCTTGGTAATGACAGCAGAGAACATCGCTTGGTATAATAATTATAAGAAAGTTGCCATCATATCCGGTGTAGGTGTTCGCAAATATTACGAGCGAATGGGGTATGTATTGAAGAATACCTACATGATAAAAGAAATAACATTGAAGACAGTGCTTTATAATTTGTTCTTCATTCTCATTACATATATCAAACTTATGTTATCTATACGTTAGATGATTAATTGACTTGTCTCTTAATAAGATGTATGTTGTTCAATATCATATATCTTTTTTTGTGTAAAAAAATGAATTTATAAATTTGTATAATTGAATATAATTTATATTGAATTATCATGGATGACATTATGTTTAAAAAATGTGAATTGGGAAAATTAAAAGATTTTAATACATCTATAAATGAACTAGAGTCAGTATTCAAAAAAGTTCTTTCAGATAACCAAGTAAGCAATAATCGTTATTTATATACATTAAATACAAATATTCAAAATAAAGATTCAGAATTACGAAAACTTAAAGCAGCTGCGTGGGATTATATTCTAGTTCACGATGGATCAATTTTAATGGATATTGAAAATAATCCAGATAATGTTGAATTAGAATTAGATCAAAAGATTCATGACAGCCTATGTGCTACAAAAAGTGAAATGAAGATATTAAAAGAAGAACAAGATAATCTCATACATGGTTGTGATGTATTATATAACTTAATTGATGAATTAGCTTTATTTCTTGGTAAAGATGATAAAACTGTTAAAAATACAAAAGCATTCATTATAATACCTAATATATGTAAGATTGATAAGCGGTATACCATATGGAATAAAAATACAAGTGAAATAAAGATGAACCTGAAAACATTGTTTGATGCATTAAAGGAAAAAATCAAACATAATATTGAGATATTGGAGAATGATCTCATTGTATTAAAGGCTATTGAGTTTGATAAGTTGAACATTTCATGTTAAATATAATACCAAATAGCTTTCTAATATGTCCAACTGTGCCAGCGTGCCGTTTTCCACCATCCACCATCATATTGCCATACTGCTTGACAATCATAATTCCAGGAAAAATTGAATGCTTGTGGAAGCACATTATTGTGAAATAGTTTAGGGTTTGTGTCTTCATCATATTCCACGTATAATTTTTGACATGCTGCTAATCTTTCATTGTCATCTGTAATATGTGATGATATCTTTCCAAGATCTACCACTTTACCACGAGGGCCACCAGTTTGTCGAGAGTTAGTGGGTCGTTGAATACCGCCATGGTCTATTTTCTTATATCTTTCTTTCATTTGTTTATATTTATCCTCAGCATCAATGTTTCTTATACACTCGGTATCTTGGGTCTTTAAATCAACATATTCTGATTTAGTAAATTGCATTTCGTTCCTTTTGTCACATTTTTTTTTAGTTGTGCATTTGGTATTTCCAGTTGTGCTTGTATATGTTCCTGGCCTACAATCATTGCATTTAGGATCATTTTTTTCTTTTGAATTATTATATCCAGATAAATATGTTCCCGGTCCACATGTGTTTGTTTTATCTGTGCATATGGTATTTCCAGTTGTACTTGCAGCATATGTTCCTAAAAGACAATCATTGCATTTAGGATCATTTTTTTCTTTATCGCTTCCGAATGTACCAGAAAAATATGTTCCCGGTCCACATGTGTTTGTTTTAGGTGTGCAATCAGGATCATTTCTTTCTTTACTACTTCCGAATGTAGTGGAATACTTATTACCGGAACAGTCATGTACTTTATCTGTGCATATGGTATTTCCAGTTGTGCTTGTATATGTTCCTGGCCTACAATCATTGCATTTAGGATCATTTTTTTCTTTTGAATCATTATATTCAGATAAGTATGTGCCCGGTCCACATGTGTTTTTTTTAGGTGTGCATATGGTATTTCCAGTTGTGCTTGTATATGTTCCTGGCCTACAATCATTGCATTTAGGATCATTTTTTTCTTTTGAATCATTATATTCAGATAAGTATGTGCCCGGTCCACATGTGTTTTTTTTAGGTGTGCATATGGTATTTCCAGTTGTGCTTGTATATGTTCCTGGCCTACAATCATTGCATTTAGGATCATTTTTTTCTTTTGAATCATTATATTCAGATAAGTATGTGCCCGGTCCACATGTGTTTTTTTTAGGTGTGCATATGGTATTTCCAGTTGTGCTTGTATATGTTCCTGGCCTACAATCATTGCATATAGGATCATTTCTTTCTTTTGAATCATTATATCCAGAAAAATATGTTCCCGGTCCACATGTGTTTTTTTTAGGTGTGCAAATTGGATCATTTCTTTCTTTACTACTTCCGAATGTAGTGGAATACTTATTACCGGAACAGTCATGTACTTTATCTGTGCACATGGTATTTCCAGTTGTGCTTGTATATGTTCCTGGCCTACAATCATTGCATATAGGATCATTTGAAGTGCCAGAGTTCCCATATCTACCAGAAAAATATGTACCCGGACCACATGTGTTTGTTTTAGTTACACATCTACTTTGAGAGTCACGATATTGATTATCTTCACAATTATTCACATCAATTTCAATATTTGTTCCTGTAACAAATAGTTTACCGTTTCTCATATTAACTGGTAATTCATTAGGTTGTTTTACAAATTCAATTTTGTTACCTACAATTTTTGCATAAAATTTGCCTGATTTTATTTGAATTTTGTTAGTATCATTATCCCATGTTATAGGAATTTTATCAGCA
>Ga0209223_10001802_pt1 | contig 22725 bp, 24 predicted proteins | sample COG_06_FD_184750 | JGI IMG/M metagenome (GOLD analysis project Ga0209223, IMG submission 184750) | Pelagic Microbial community sample from North Sea - COGITO 998_met_06 (SPAdes) (version 2) | ecosystem: Environmental > Aquatic > Marine > Neritic zone/Coastal water | place: Helgoland, sampling...
AATCGATTATTGGTGGTCGAGGCAATACATTGGCAATTTTTACAAAAGGGAAAATTTTAAATTCAGGATTGTTATTCCCCAAAGAAGATATTAACAACGTGCTTTTTGCAGATATTCTGATAAGCTCAGACACTGTTCGCGTTTATAATGTGCATTTAGAATCAATGGGTATTGAAATTAACGAAATGTCGACTTCTGAAGAAGTCAAGGAAGCTTACAATAAGCTGAAAAGCAAATTTGTAAATGGATCGGTACAGCGTGCTGCTCAGATTGAAAAATTGCTTCAACACACCCAAACCTGTAATTATCCAGTAATTATTTCTGGTGATTTTAATGATGTTCCTTATAGCTATAATTACTTTAAACTTAGGGCTAATTACAATAATGCATTTGAAGAAGTAGGTAAGGGTTTTGGATTTACGTTTAATGGTGGGTTGCCTTTTTTGAGAATCGATAATCAATTTTATGATTCAAGGCTCAAGGCCCATAGCTTTGAAACTTTGAGAGATGTTCTGTATTCAGATCATTTCCCAGTTAAAGGAAGTTATTCGGTTTATAACAATAGTAATTAGCCTTTCACGGTTTGTTTTGGTTAATAAATAAGTAATTTCGTAATCTCAATTTATTCGTATCGTGATGAAAAAGAAAATACTATTACTCCTATTAGCTGTAACGGCCTATTCTTGTGATGATGAGGGGCTTAGCTCTAATATATCTAAATCTATAGAAGAATCAATGGTCATCCAAGCCAGCTTGGTAGATGTAGATCTTATGACATTCAGCCTTGAGATTGACCCAGCGTCAGATGAGTTCGAGCAATATCTAGATGAGATTGAGGATTTTTACGTTAATAAGGTAGAAATAAGAATAACCGAATTGCCGGCCAGTGGTAATCCTGTACTGGAACAATTTCAATTTGGCGCAAGTGCTTCCTCGATTGAAGCAGTAAATATTTTCAGTGAAGCTTCAGACGCTGCAAGCCCTTTCATTGATGAAATAACCAATAATGATGGTGAAATTTTTAATTCAGCGAAGGTGCTAATCTATGAAAAGGGTACTAACAATGGTATAATTAGTGATGGTAATGCTGGAATTGAAAATATTATCAATGCATTGAAGAATGCAACACCATTCAATGTTGCAGTAGCTTTAGATTTTGAGCAAGATTTAACCACAGATTTTAGAATTACATTATTCTTGGACTTGACTGCAGTAATTACACTTTAATAAAACAATAAGAATAAATAAATGTCAAAGAACTCAAATAAGCTAACAAGATCGTCTTCTGAGAAAGTAGTCGCAGGTGTTTTAGGTGGGCTTGCTAAATATTTTGGTTGGGATGTTACCTTGGTACGTTTGGTATTTGTTTTGGCTGCAATTTTTAGCGCCGCATTTCCAGGTTTATTGGTCTACATTATTTTGTGGGTAGTCATGCCATCAGACGACATTTTAGATTATCAAAGTTGAAATAGAAAAATGGACTTTAAAAAAACGACTAATTACATTCTTATTACTGGCGTCATGTTTCTGACCTACGCCTGTAATCTAGAATATTTTGATAACGCTGAACTTGAAGAATTTACCCTGAACCCGTCTTTAGCGATTCCATTAGGTGAGATAAGTTATACAGTTTCTGATTTGTTTGAAGAATTGAGTGATCCTAACGCAACAATAGCACCAGACAATGAAGATTTAGTTACAATTTATTTTGCTCAGGACCTGGCATCACAATCTGCTGCGTCTTTCGTTGCATTAGGTAATCAGGAGGCTGAAGGTCAGCTTAATTCAGGTATCGATCTTCCTAATTCGACAGTGAGTACCACAATTAATGTAAATCAATTGTTTGATTTTGATCTTGGCCTTAACGTTATCGAAAGACTTGATTCGATTTCATATTCAGGTGGGCTTATTCAGGTCTCTATAGATTCTAGAATAAGCGCTGATGTAGCATTTAATTTAACAATCCTATCGTTAAGAGATAAGAGTACCAATGAGCCATTTAAAGTGAGTGGAGTTTTAACCGCTGCGAATCCTACATTCACTACAGGGATGGATGAATTGCTTGAAAACTACAAAGGTATTTTCACAGATGATGGAAGTGGTGGTGTAACTGCGAATACATTGTTAGTTAATCTTGATGAGCTTTAATCATTTTCCAATATTTGGTTTCCACCATTTTAAATGTGAATTTTCTTACTGAATTATAATTCAAACAATTGACGTATGAAACAATATCATGACTTGATGAAACATATTTTGGATTCGGGAACCCAAAAAGGGGATCGGACCGGAACGGGGACATTAAGTGTGTTTGGACACCAAATGAGATTTGATCTTTCAGAAGGTTTCCCTGTGATTACTACTAAAAAATTACACCTCAGGTCGATAATTCATGAGCTGTTATGGTTTCTCCAAGGTGATACTAATATTAAATACTTAAAAGATAATGGCGTAAGAATCTGGGACGAATGGGCTGATGAGAAAGGAAACCTAGGGCCTGTCTATGGTTACCAGTGGAGGAATTGGCCTGCCAGAGATGGAGGAACGATTGATCAAATTACAAATATCATTGATCAGATTAAGAACAACCCAAATTCAAGAAGGATAATGGTTAGTGCTTGGAATGTAGCCGATGTAGATCACATGGCACTTCCTCCTTGTCATGCTTTTTTTCAGTTTTATGTAGCTGATGGGAAACTGTCTTGTCAGCTCTATCAGAGAAGTGCAGATGTCTTTTTAGGTGTTCCATTTAACATTGCGTCTTATTCTCTATTGGTGCTCATGGTGGCACAGGTATGTGGCCTACAGCCTGGTGAGTTTATTCATACATTCGGTGATGCACACCTTTATTCAAACCATATTGAACAAACAAAATTACAGCTAAGCAGAGATTATCGACCACTTCCAATAATGAAGATAAATCCTGATGTCAAAAGTATATTCGACTTCAAGTACGAAGATTTTGAGTTATTAGATTATAACCCACATCCGCACATTAAAGGGGCTGTGGCAGTGTGATCACTTTTTCTAGCAGGTTTTTAGGGTCTGTCAACTTTGCACTTTTGTAATTTTTCACCCACCTAATGCCGCTGACATTTGTAAGAAATACACTTTGGGCATCCATTAAGTCATTAGTTTTGGTGAGAACCTGCTGGCAATCAATTTTGTTAGATTCGAATTCGCTTAATAGATACCTTCTCATTACTCCTTCAATACAGCCCGATTTTAATGAAGGTGTATAAATAGTTGCGCCTTTAACCCAGAATATATTTGAAGCAATCATTTCAACTACCTCCTCTTTTTCATTTTTTATGATTAGATCCTTGAAGTCTCCATTGTTTTTTTCAATACCTGCTAATATATAGGGCAATGCATTTAGTGTCTTTACATCTGATAAGTGAGAATAAACGAGTTGACTATTCTGACAATCGGAGATTGATTCAATTTCATCATAAAATTGACCTTTTTGATTACTCACCGTAAGTAGAAAATTTGACCCCTGTTGCTCAGGTGTGTATAGACCTCCGGATTTCCTCCATACTTGTAGTTTTGCTCTGATGTCACCTTTAAGTTGATTTTCTTCAACTAATTGGTCAATCATGTTGATTAATGCATTGGAGTTTAACAGCGGTGTTTCAAGTGCTAATTTTTCACATCCTCTTTTTAACCTATCAAAATGGTACTCGATCAAATTTATTCTGTCTGGTCCTGTAACAATTGTTTCGAACAAGCCGTCTCCATAACAGAATGCTCTATTGTCTAATTCTAAAGAAATTGAAGAGTCGGAGAGTAGTCGAGAGTTGTATAATACTTTCATGTACTAATTGAACCACTTAAAATTAATTAGAGATCAAGAAGGGCATTTTTCTTTAATATTGAAAGCGATTTTGGTGGGTTGTTTCATACTTCCAAAATGTGTTGGAATTTAGAATTGAAATCACCAAAATTGCATGCCTTTTTGAAGGCATGATTTAAACGATATGGCTGAACAAAGTAGTGTTTTTGATATGATTGGTCCTGTTATGATAGGCCCTTCAAGCTCACATACTGCTGGGGTGGTTAAAATTGGAAGGGTAGCAAGAAGAATTATACAGACAAAACCGCTTACAGCAAAAATCACCTTCTACAATTCATTCGCAAGAACTTACGAAGGTCATGGAAGTGATCGGGCTATTATTGCAGGCCTTTTGGATTATAGAACAGATGATGCTCGTATTAAGACTGCCTTAAATAATGCAGTAACTGAAGGTCTTGAGTATAGTTTCAAGTCAATAGGTAATGCATCAACAATGCACCCTAACACTGTTAAAGTAAGCTTATTGGGTGATTTGAAAAGCGTAGAAATATTAGGGGAAAGCAGAGGAGGAGGAGTAATTAAAATTACAGAAGTAAATGGTTTCTCTACGAATTTTTCTGCTAACAGGCATACGCTAATAATTTTGGCAGATGATCGAAAAGGAGCAATTGCATTTATCGCAAACATACTTGCGAATGACGAATGTAATATCGCTACCATGTCAGTTAACAGAAAAGGAAAACAAGGTGAAGCATTTCACGTTATCGAAATGGATTCTCCAATGAAAAAATTAACATTAACATATTTAGAAAATTTGAGTTGGGTACAACAGTTGATTTTCATACCCGACATTGATTTTTAAAATTTTTATTATGGTCACAATGAAAAGAATAGTTTTAAGCTTATCGGGCATTTTACTTGTCATGGCATCATACGCTCAAACAGGGACTGTTGTTAATCAATGGACACTTGAAGAGTGTATAAATTATGGTTGGGAGAATAACCTAACCATTCGGAATTCTGAATTAAACCTGTTGTCAAATGAAATTGGTTTAAAGGAATCAAAGTTTGCAATGTTACCTAGTTTAAATGCGGGAGGTCAAGTAGGTAAATCATTTGGTCGTACTATTGATCCTGTAACAAACAGGTTCATTAGTTCTGATTTTTTAAGTGGAGGTATATCTGCAAACACTTCAATCACACTTTCTAGAGGAGGCATATTAAGGAATTCCATTAAAAGGAATGAAATTAATATGCAGGCGAGCCAATTTGACCTTCAGAAAGGGAAGGATGACATTGGGTTAAATATTGCAACAAATTTTCTAAATGTTCTATTAAATAAAGAGCAATTGGAAAACGCTAAATTCCAGCTTAGAGTTACTGAAAATCAACTTGAAAGAACGATTAAACTTGTAGACGCAGGGTCATTACCAATATCCAATAAACTAGACCTTGAATCTCAAAAAGCTTCAAACGAAGTTAGTCTTGTGAATGCAGAGAACGGCTTGAATATTTCATTGTTGAACCTTAAGCAATCAATGCAAATGCCCGCTGATGATATCTTGGATATTGTTGCTCCAGAAATAGAAGTAGGAGATGTGAGTATGGGAGCCCAAAGCCCTGCTCAAATATTCCAGACAGCTTTACTAGTTCAGCCAGACGTGAAAAGTGTTGATTTAGCCGTAGAGAGTGGTGAATTAGGGGTTAAAATTGCCAAAGGTTCATTCTATCCATCATTGAGTTTAAATGGAAGTATTTCCACAAACTATTCTGATAGGGCAACTGAATTGTTAGGTTCACGAGATGTGGTTATTCCGCCAACACCAATTGGAGTTGTGCAAGGTACTGGTCAGGATGTTTATAGCCTTGGTTCAACAGTCAGTGTGCCAATTACTTCAGATGATTACAGTGTGGGAAGTCAGTTTGGTGATAATATTGGTCAGTCAATTTCAATCAATCTTAATGTTCCAATATTCGCCAGATATTCGAATAGTGCAAACCTACAAAGGGCTCAAATTTCTAAACAGCGATCTGAGATTACTGCAATGAATACAAGGAATCAGTTAAGGCAGAATATTGAAACATCATATAATAATGCAGTTGCAAGTCTTAAGTCATATGAGGCTACGGAAAAAAGAGTTGAAGCCTTGGAGGAATCATTTAGATCCACTGAGCAAAGATATAATGCGGGAGGTGTCGATTTTGTAGAATACCAGGTTTCGAGTAATAACCTGTTCGCGGCACGGACTGATTTAGTACAGAGTAAATACGAATACATATTCAGAGTTAAGATTTTAGATTTTTATTTAGGAAACCCTATTACATTAGATTAAGATGGCTAAAGCAAAAAAGAAGTCCAATAAAGTATTATGGATACTGGTAATTGGCATTGTACTAGTATTAGTTGTGGCCATTGGCGCAAAAAAAGCGGGATTGATTGGTCAGCCTAGTACGCTTAAAGTGCAATTGGCTAATGCAGCAAAGACTACAATTGTAGAAAAGGTAACAGCGTCTGGCATCGTCCAGCCCGTTATAGAAATTATCTTGAGCCCTGATGTTCCTGGTGAAATTATTGAATTGAATATTGAAGAAGGAGATTTCGTGAATGAAGGGATGATCCTGGCCAAGATAAAACCAGATAACTTGTTGACGGCCTTGGATAGAACTAAGGCTAATTTGAATCAACAAAAGGCAAACCTTGCGTCGAGCAGAGTATCTGTAGCGAGGAATGATGCCCAACTCACACAGGCTGAATTGGCTTTCAATCGTTCAAAAAAGCTGAGGGATCAAAAAGTGATTTCTGAAGCGGACTTTGAAGGAGCTAAAGCAAATTATGAAGTAGCGATTCAGAACCTTGAAGCTTCAAAGGAAAGTGTCAAAGCCGCTGAATACATTATTAAGTCGAGTGAAGCTTCAGTGGAAGAGGCTGAAGAGAATTTGAGACTATCGGTTATGAAAGCACCTGCTTCAGGTACTGTCTCTAAGCTTAATGTTGAAAAAGGAGAACGTGTAGTTGGAACCCAACAAATGGCGGGAACAGAAATGATGCGTATTGCGGATTTGACTAAGATGGAGGTTCGAGTTGATGTCAATGAGAATGATATCATTCGCGTGAGTGAAGGTGACACTACTATTATTGATGTTGATTCATATACTTATATGGACAGGAGTTTCAAGGGTGTTGTGACAGCTATTGCGAATACTGCTAATCCAAAAGCTTCTGCTGATGCAGTTACTGAATTTGAAGTGAAGATTAGAATTCTTAATGGATCTTTTCAGGATTTGATATCAGAGATTAAAGGAGCATCTCCATTTAGACCTGGAATGACAGCAAGCGTTGAGATTATTACAAATACTAAGACAGATGTTCTTTCTGTTCCTTTATCGGCCGTAACAACCCGAACTCCGAGTCAGTTAAAGAAGTTTAACCCTGATGGAGATGAAGAGGCTAGCAGTGCATCATCTGTTAAAACAAAGGATGAGGACATTAAGGAAGTTGTATTCGTACAAGACGGTCTTAAAGCTAAAATGGTAGAAGTTAAAACAGGCATTAGTGATTATGACAATATTGAAATATTAGAAGGTCTTTCAGAAGGTGATGTTGTTATCTCCGGACCGTTCTTTGTAATTTCAAAAAGGATTAGAGAGGGTGATTTGATTGAAGAAACAACTACTAACAAAGCTGTTTCAACTGCATCTAATTAGAATATGCTATTGATTGAAAAAAGGGGCTTCTAAGCCCCTTTTTTATTTGAATTCTTTTAGGGACTGCCATAAAGCATGAAGTGGTAAGCCTACTACATTGTAATAGTCTCCTTTTATGCTTTTAATGCCAATCATTCCTATCCATTCTTGAATGGCATAAGACCCCGCTTTATCCAAGGGTTGAAACCTACTCACGTAATATTTGATTTCCTCTGCGGTGATTATATCGAATGCGACTTCAGTAGTTTGGCTAAAAGAGATTTGCTTGTTTATAGTTTTAAGACAAACACCTGTAGTTACGTTATGGGTTTTGTTCGATAATTTTTCTAAAGTTGCTATTGCTTCATTTTCATCTTTTGGCTTACCTAAAATCGTTTTTTCTCCTATTACTACGGTATCTGCTGTAATGATTAATTCATTGGTTTTTATCGAATAAGCACTTGCTTTTTTGACAGCAATGTATTCTGCAACATCCTTAATAGGCAATTCTGTTGGGTAGCTTTCGTCTATTTCTTGAGCTGCAACTTTAAAATCGAGTCCAAGATCTTTCAGCAGCATTTGCCGCCTTGGCGAATTAGAAGCTAAGATCAACTGGTAATTCAAATTCATCTTGTCTAATTGAGCTGAATAGATAACCACAAATGGCTTTTGGGTAAAAAGAAGTTGATTTTTGCGGAAGTGTGAAGCCAGAATAACAGACCCTTTTTACTTCTTCCATTTCAATTTCTTGCGTAATGATTGCAATTTGGGCCTCTCCATTTTTAGTTTTGGACAAACAATTCGAAAAATTCCTTTCAAAGGTAATTTCTCTAGCATTCCTATGCTCTTTCCCAGGTATTCCAAGCCCTTTTTCAATGATAAAATAATGCATGACTGTGAGGTCCAATTCTTTTATTTCATCAGGGAAGTCCCAATCTAATAGTTCATGTGCTTCAGGCTTTAATCGCACCTTGGTGGCAACATCACCTATCAGCAGTCCAAATGCCCATTTTTTACCTAAGATAATCTCATTTAAATCATTTGGATTGTGAATAGGTTTAAGAATAAAATACTCTTCCAATCGATTTAGGAATTCCTCTTGATTAAATCCTTTAAGGTTCGATATAATCCTGTGAGTGGGTAGAATTCTTAGGTCATCGGCCTCAGCGTTTGTGAGGTACATCATATGAAAATTGTAAGCTTCTTCACCTGTGTGATTGGGATTGCTTTTCATTTCCCGCTCACGGTGAATCATCGAACTTTCATAGCGATGATGTCCATCTGCTAAGATGATATTTTGTTTTTCGATGAGTTGGATGAATTTTTTGATTATTTCATGATCATGAATAACTGCTAGTACATCTTTAACTCCTTGATAATCTTCTGTTTCATACAATGGGTTTAACATGCTCTCATCCATGTATGTTTCCAACTCAAATTTATTGTCGAAATAGAGGCCGTGGGTGGCGCTTACATTGAGTTTGGTATCTTCTAAGACCTTTAGCCTATCATTCACCGAATGAGGCATGGTGTTTTCATGTCGGAGAATTTCTTTTTCATCCCAATTACTGGCAGTTAAGTTACAGATGAATCCTTTCCTAATATGACTTCTCTTGCTTCCGGGAAGTGTGAAATGTTGGTAGTAAACATAAATGGCAGGAAGTGAGTCTTGAACAATAATGCCTTTAGTTTTCCAATCAGAAAGTGTTTGAGTTACCGAACGTGACCCTAGCGGGACTGATAAGTGGATGCTATTTAATGGATTATCGTAAAGTGCTTGTCTTTGTTCTTCGGATACTACGTCAAACAAAGGAGAAGTCAGTTCATCAATCTTTTCAGAAAGTTGAGGGTTGTACCTCCAAGCTTTCAAAGGTCTAATATTTGCCATATTAGTGCTTTAATCTTTTACGCCATTTATTCTCAGAATTTTGAGATTTTGTTGAAATCGCATGTCCGATATTCTTTTTTTCTTCCATCAATATTGATGCAATTACTGCTGCAATTTGTTCCTCTGTTCCATCAACTGAGTTTAATGAGTCAGGTTGAAAGTATTTATCAACAAATTTTGTATCGAAATTTCCAGAACAAAACGCTTCGTGCTCAAGCACAAATTTGCAAAAGCCTAAAGTGGTCTTGATTCCTGTAATCTCATATTCTTTGATCGCTCGTATCATTTTTGCAATTGCAGCTGTTCGATCTTCTGCAAAAACCACAAGTTTGGCTATCATGGGATCATAATAAATTGGAATATCCATTCCTTGTTCAAATCCATCATCAACTCTGACTCCTTTTCCTTGTGGGCGTTTATAAGTATCTAGAGTCCCGATGTCGGGCAAAAAATTATTAGTTGGATCTTCAGCATAGACCCTTACCTCAATAGAATGGCCCGTAACCTTTAAGTCCTCCTGTTGAAAAGATAATTTTTTTCCCTCAGCGATATATATTTGCTCCTTTACAAGGTCTAGTCCTGTAATTTCTTCTGTTACAGGGTGCTCTACTTGCAGACGAGTATTCATTTCTAGAAAAAAGAAATCTAAATGCTCATCAACTATAAATTCAACCGTACCTGCTCCAAAGTAGTTGCAGGATTCTGCGACTTTAACAGCAGCTTCGCCCATTGCCTTTCTTTTCTCCTCTGTCACAATGGATGAAGGAGCTTCTTCAATCACTTTTTGATGTCTTCGCTGTATGGAGCATTCTCTTTCAAAAAGGTAAACGATGTTACCATGTTGATCCCCTAAAATTTGAATTTCAATATGCCTAGGAGAAGTAATGTATTTTTCAACAAAAACGGAGCCATCTCCAAAAGCAGACTGCGCTTCACTGATTGCACGCTCCATCTGCTCCGCCAACTCTTCTTCCTTTTCTACAACTCGCATGCCTTTTCCACCGCCACCAGCACTTGCTTTAATTAATACTGGATAACCTATTTGTTTAGCAATTTCAATAGCTTCAGAGGCTTCGGTAACTGCATGGTTAACACCTGGAACCATTGGTACATCAAACTGGGAGACCGCTTCTTTAGCGGCTAGTTTGCTACCCATTATTTCAATTGCCTCTGGACTAGGGCCTATGAAAGTTATTCCCTGAGATTCTATATCGCTTGCAAAGCCAGCATTTTCTGAAAGAAATCCGTAACCAGGGTGCACAGCATCAACATTTAGGTCCTGACAAACCTTAATTATTTTATCTGCGCACAAATAAGAATCTTTAGACGGAGCAGGACCTATGCGGACAGCCTCGTCTGCATAGCGTACATGCAATGCGTTTCTATCCGCATCACTGTAGACAGCAACAGTTTTAATACCCATCTCTTGCGCTGTTCTCATTACACGAAGGGCAATTTCACCTCGGTTGGCTATAAGAATCTTTTTAATTTTTTTCATTTAGAATGCCCTTTTTATTGTAATTACAATGCTAATTAATTATCATCTAAATTCTAAGCGAAGGGTTGCATATAAAAGTTACTTTTTTTGATAAGTGGTCTTTATAGTGTTACCTTTGCCCTCTTATTTAAAGCGCATATTTTACACAATTAAAGACGAACACAATTGGATTTATTTGAAAAATTATTATCGAACCAAGGTCCATTAGGAAAACATTCTGAAGCTTCAGAAGGCTATTTCATGTTTCCGAAGCTTGAGGGAGAGATTAATCCACGGATGAATTTCATGGGAAGAGAAGTGTTAGCATGGAGTTTAAATAACTATTTAGGTCTAGCAAATCACCCAGAAGTTAGAAAAGCTGATGCAGATGCAGCAGCAGAGTGGGGGTTAGCTTACCCAATGGGTGCTAGAATGATGTCTGGCAACACTGAGTACCATGAAGCGTTGGAAAAGCAGTTGGCTGATTTCGTAGGAAAGGAATCTAGTATTTTGTTGAACTACGGTTATCAGGGTGTACTTTCTATCATTGATGCGTTAGTTGATAGAAAAGATGTAATTGTATATGATGCTGAATCTCATGCATGTATAATTGACGGAGTAAGGCTTCATATGGGGAAACGTTTTGTGTTTCCGCACAATGACATGGATAACTTAACCAAGCAATTAGAACGGGCTACTAAGCTTACTAATGAAACGGGAGGAGGTATTTTAGTTATTACCGAGGGTGTTTTTGGAATGTCAGGAAACCTTGGGAAGCTTGATGAGATCGTTGAATTAAAGAAGAAATTTGAATTTAGGCTGTTTGTTGACGATGCCCATGGTTTTGGTACAATGGGAGCAACAGGTGCTGGTGCTGGAGAAGAATTAGGATGTCAAGACGAGATTGATGTTTATTTCTCAACTTTTGCAAAATCAATGGCTTCTATTGGTGCGTTTGCAGCTGGAAATAAAGATATCATACATTTCTTAAAGTATAATCTGAGGTCACAAATATTCGCTAAGTCATTACCAATGCCGCTTGTAATTGGAGCATTGAAACGATTGGAATTAGTACGTGAAGATTCAGGTCATAAAGAAAGGCTTTGGACAATAGTTGCGGCGCTTCAAGGTGGTTTGATAGAAAAAGGATTTAATATTGGCACAACTCAATCTCCTGTGACTCCCGTAGTTTTGAACGGAACAGTGGGTGAAGCGGCTGCTTTAAGCCAAGATTTAAGAGAAAATTTCAACATTTTTTGCTCGGCTGTAATTTATCCAGTTGTACCTAAAGGCACTATCATTCTGCGACTTATACCAACAGCAGTGCATAGTTTAGCCGATGTTGATGAGACTATTGCAGCCTTTGAAGCCATTAAAGGAAAGTTGGCTAGTGGGGAGTACAAGAACGCTGAGTTGGCTGCCGCTTTTGATGAATAATTAAAAAAAAAGTGCCTTAACTGTTGATTATAGAACATTTTGATTTATATTGCCTATATAAACAAACATTATTATCAACAACCTTAAAACATAATTGAAAATGAGCAGATTTAGCGAAGTACAAAATTTAGTAAATTCTTTGGAAGGTGATTTCGACAAGTTCTACGAAAAAGGAAATCAAGCTGCAGGAACAAGAGTAAGAAAAGGAATGCAAGCGATGAAGAATTTAGCTCAGGATATCAGAGTTGATGTTCAAAACAAAAAGAACGCATAATTTTTTACGCTTTACAAAAACAAAAGGCTAACCATTGGTTAGCCTTTTGTTTTTGTAAAGCGTTTAGTTTTATAGTAGGCCCAATTCCTGCATAATTTCAATCTTAAGTTGCTGGCTAGCAGCTAACAGTGGAAGTCTTACTTCATTCCCACATACTTCTTTTTGAAACAATACTTCTTTAATTCCAACGGGGTTACTTTCTGTATACATTAATGTGTTAATACCATTTAGAGACTTTGTAGCTTGTTTAGATGCCTCAAAATTGTTGTCTAATGCTGTATGCGTAATACGTTTGAAGATTTGTGGAAATCCATTTGCCAACACAGAAATTACCCCTACAGCCCCCATTGACATCATAGCTGTGGTTAGCATATCATCTCCAGATATAAGCATAAAATCCGCAGGTTTAGCGGCCATTATCCGTTTGCATTGTTCCAAATCTCCAGAAGCCTCCTTAATTCCTATAATATTTTGGTGATCCGAAAGCCTTATTGTGGTTTCTGCAGTGATGTTCGACATGGTTCTACCTGGCACATTATAAAGTATCACGGGAACAGGAGAACTATCTGCGATTTTTACATAATGCTGATAAATGCCTTCTTGAGTAGGTTTGTTGTAATATGGACTTACAGATAGGATTGCGCTTACTCGGTCCAATTTTGTTTGTTTTATAGTTTCAATAACTCTATTAGTGTTATTTCCTCCTATACCATAAACAATTGGAAGTTGATTGGCATTATTGTTTAAGACGAATTCGAGAATGTTGATTTTCTCCTTAGCAGAAGTCGTTGTTGATTCACCAGTTGTGCCTTGGACAACAAAGTAATCCACATCTTTTGAAGTGAAATCAAGAAGGTCCTTAAGGCCTTTATAATCAACTTCTAATCTTGCATCAAAAGGTGTAACAAGTGCCACACCAGTGCCCTGGAATTCTTTCAAATCGTTCTATTTTATTACGTTCACGTATTTAAGCATTTGCTCAATCAGATTATCTAAACCTGCATTTTCATTAATACCTATCATTAACTCATATGGGCTGCTTGAATTATCAGAATGTAAGCCAATTCTACACCTCGCTTTAGATTTGATGAGTAGTACTTCAGTCATTTCACTTAAATCAAAATCTAAATGAAAGAGGTATTCGAATTTGCTATTTAAGAAATTAACCGTTTCAGGTGAATTTATTTTACCCATTATTGATACATCTGTATCACTTAATACAGGTCTTATCGTATCTATGGTGGTGTTTTTGTTAGGGTTAAAACAAAGGCATTCGATATTCCTATCATGCTTGATTTGTTCAATAAAACCTGAAACTAGTGCCTCCTTTTTGCTGCCTCCCCATGTATAAATTATACCGACTGATTTGGCCTCTTCAAATGGTTTTAAAGCGCCGCGCTCATTTTTTTCTTTGTTAACGCTGTTAAGTGCTGAGAGTATTTTCTTTCCGATTACAGACATGTCAAATCATATTTAAAAATTCATCTTCAGAAATAATATTAATCCCGAGTTTGGTCGCTTTTTCTAATTTTGACGGACCCATTTTATCACCAGCAACTAAAAAATCTAATTTACCACTTATAGAGGACACTATTTTCCCGCCATTTGCCTTGATTTTCTCTTTTAATTCTTCTCTTGAAAACTGACTGAAAACACCTGAGATTAAGAATGACTTATCCTCTAAATTGCTGCTCTCGAGTATGATTTCTTTTTTGATACTAGTCAATTGAACTTGTGATTCTCTAAGCTGCGCTATAATATTCCTATTTTTTTCTTCTGCAAAGAATTTGACCACACTTTCAGCTATTCTCTCACCTATTTCAGGAACATTTTTTAGTTCGTCTAACGTAGCAAGCTTGAGCTTTTCAATTGACAAGAAGTGATCGGCCAATTTCTCCGCTACGGTTTTTCCGACAAAGCGGATACCCAAACCAAAAAGCACTCTTTCGAACGGAATTGTCTTAGATGCTTCTATCGCCTTGATAATGTTACTAGCTGATTTTTCCCGCAGACTCCTGACAGATACCGCCTCTTTTTTGAGTGAATAACTTTTGAACTCTAGCCCATTTAATTGATCAAATTCCAACTGATACAAATCAGCATAATTTTTAATCAATCCATTATCCAACAGTCCTCTAATTGTTTCAGGCCCTAGCTTATCTATGTCTAGGGCTTTTCTTTGAATGAAATGCTCAATTTTACCAAGTATTTGTGGGGGACAACCTTCCGTATTTGGGCAATAATGATTTGCCTCTCCTTCCTTTCGAATAAGGAGGGTTTCACATTCTGGGCAATGCGTTATGTAATCTGTCGGGACACTAAATAGGTCTCTAGATGACGCATCAACAGCAGTGATTTTAGGAATAATTTCACCTCCTTTTTCAACATGGACTGCATCTCCAATTCTTACATCAAGCCGTTCTATTTCATTAGCATTATGAAGAGAAGCTCGCTTGACTGTTGTACCTGCAAGTAATACAGGACTTAAATTTGCAACTGGTGTAACAGCACCTGTTCGCCCCACTTGATAGCTAATACTTTCTAATGTAGTTGTCGCACTTTCAGCTTTGTATTTGTACGCAATTGCCCATCGAGGGCTTTTTGCCGTAAAGCCCAATTGTTCTTGTTGTGAAAGGTCATTGACTTTAATTACTATACCATCCGTTTCTACAGGTAGTGTGTGTCGTTTATCTTCCCATTCATTAATGTAGGCAAGCACTTCATCAATGTCCTTGCATTTTTTGTAAGTTGGTGATACATTAAAGCCCCAAGATTCGATTGCATTTATTGCCGCTTCGTGGGTTTTGAATTTCAATTGAGTCCCTAATAAAAAATAAAGGTGACAGTCTAATCGCCTTTCTGCTACAATAGACGAATTTTGCATTTTAAGGGTGCCAGAAGCTGCATTTCTTGGATTGGCAAGTCTATCTTCCCCTATGTCTTCTCGTTCTTTATTGACACGCTCAAACTCTTTTAATGGGAAAAAGGCCTCACCTCTTACTTCAAATTCGCTAGGTACATCTCCGTTTAGTTTTAGCGGAATTGTTCGGATAGTTTTAGCATTGGCAGTGATATCATCGCCTTGCGTACCATCTCCTCGTGTCACGGCCCTTGTTAAAAGACCATTTTCATAAGTGAGGCTTAACGATAAACCGTCAAACTTCAATTCACAAAAATATTCATAAGACTGGCCTTCGATTCCTTTTGATACTCTTGCATCAAACTCTTTTAGGTCTTCTTGCGAATACGTATTGCCTAAAGACAACATGGGGTATTTATGTATTACCGAATCAAAGGATTTAGTGATTGTTCCACCAACCCTTTGTGAAGGAGATTCTGGAAGCTTTAGCGATGGGAATGTTTCTTCAAGCGTTATTAGTTTTTCTAATAACAAGTCAAAAGCCGAATCACTTATCTCTGATCTGTCTTTTTGGTAATAAAGCTCACTGTGGTAATCTATTTCTTTCGAAAGATTCGCTATTTCAATTCGTGCCTGGTTAATATTTTTATCCACTAATCGTTTTGATCTAGTTGCTTCAATGATTCATTTAATTCAGATTCGGTATTTTTTAATTTCTCCTTACATAAAGCGATTAATTTGGTCCCTTCTTTCACTAATTCAGCCAATTCGTCCACATCTGGTTCTTGATTTTCAACGATGTCTACAATTGCCTCTATTCGAGCTAAAGCTACTTTATAGGATGTTTTTTTTGTCATTTATTTGTTGTTTTAACTACGCTTACTACTAGTCCTTCACTGTATTCGGTTACCATTTCATCGTTTGAGCTTACTTTCAAGTTTTTGATCAACTTCCCGTTGATTCTGGATATGCTATAACCTCTTTTCAGGATAGAACTTGGTTCTAATAGCTCAAATTGTTTTTCAAAATTAGACAAAGTTTGATTGTTCATATCAATGTACATTAAAGACTTTACTAATAGCTTATCCTGAGCGTGAAGGAGGCGCTGTTCATTAAGTCTTAAGCTTTCTTTGGCTTTATATTTGAACTCATCAGATTTTCGATCTAATACTGTTTGAGCCCTTTGAATATTTTGAATTACACCAATTTTCATGTTTGAATTTATCTGATTCAAATGAGTTTTTGAATTAGATAACTTTGTATTCCCGGATTGGTGAATTCTAAAAATTGAGTCATTCAAACTATCATCAACTCGCTCTAGGCCATTAATCAAGAAATCAGCAACATCTGTGGGAGTTTTCATTTTGGTATGTGCCACTAGGTCTGTTATTGTTTCATCACGCTCATGACCGATACCAGTAATAACGGGGATTGGAAATTGTGCTATATAAGAAGCCAGCTCAAATTCATCAAAACAATCCAAGTCTGATTGCGCGCCTCCACCTCGTATCATTACTACCAGATCAAACTGATCTATGTCATTATTTATTTTTAGTAATGAAGCGATTATACTGTCAGAAGCAGTATCTCCTTGCATTAAGGCAGGAAATATGGAAGTATTAAAAGTCAAACCTCGAGAATTGCTTTTCAAATGGCTGATAAAATCACCGTAACCAGCTGATGTTTCTGAACTAATTATTCCAATCCTTTGAGGTACCTCAGGAAGATTGAGCATCTTATTATCCTCAAAGATACCCTCGTCTATTAACCTCTGAATGACCTCCTGTTTTTTTCTTGCGCGCTCTCCAAGTGTGAAATTGGGGTCAATGTCTTTTATATTGAGACTCATGCCATACACTTCATGAAACTGTACAGAGACATTAAATAAAATTTTCATGCCTTGTTGGAGCGGCGTCTTGGTAATTGATTCAAACCAACCGCTAAGATTTCTATACGTGTAAGACCATATGTTTGCTTTGATTTTTGCCGAAACGAAATTGCCTTCCTTTTCAACCAACTCCATATAACAATGCCCTTTTTGATTGAGTCTCATTTCTCCAATTTCAGCAACAACCCAATGAGTCGCATCGAGATTATCTTCTAAAGTTTTTTTAACTAAAGCATTAAGCTGAAATAATGTGAGATGACTCATGATGCAAATTAAAGCACATGAGTTAGAATCAAAACCAATTAGGCAATTGAAAAGCAGTCTGAGCTGAAAAAATCTAAAACTCTGAGTGAATTTTAATTCTTGATTTTCTTAGGCGCATCATTGTAATACATTTGGCATTTATCATTACTGAAATCTCAATTATTAAAATAGTATATTTAGTATAAATATGAGTTCATAATTAATTTAACATGAAAAAAAGCAAAATTTTATTGTTGCTGATACTGCTAATAAATTTTCATAGTTCATGTTCATCAAATGATGATGCTCCCGTAATCCCTATTGAAAGGGAAGTGACAATAACATTAAACTTTAATGCATTAGCTGACCTTGAAGGTACTGATGCTACGGCTCTCGCAACTTTTGAAAACGGTGTATCCGCGGCAGATTTTATTACTGATGCTGTTATAGGAGATGTAATTACCTATAAGATTATTTCTTCATCTAATATTCAAGTCATTAATACTGATTATGTGTATGACTCTGGAGATATAGATTTATGGACTGATGGATTACAAAAATTATATAATGGCGCGGGATTTGTCCTTGGTTTAGAAGTTTTAGCTCCTGCAATGGCTAATCAAGAGTGTAAGTTTAATATTTTCTTTAGAATTTCTACAGATGGTGTTGAAGATCCTAAAGACTATATGATCGATCCAAAGATTAGAATTAGAACAAAAAGATAAAACAAATTTAAAAGTTGAAAATCACATCAATAAAACTTTGTTTCCGAAAGACCTGTTTATTAATAGGTCTTTTTTGCGTGTTCTCTTTGAGTTTATTTTCACAAGATCAAAAGGAAAGTGATAGTTTAAAGGCCATTTTTAGGAGTAATGATTATGACAGAACCAAAAAACTAGAGATTCTTGAAAAAATAGCAAGTTCAGAAACAGAGATGGATGAAATATTGATTTATAGTAAGGAGTTAATTGAATCTGCTAAAGAAATGGATTCTGTAGGCTATGTTTTTTCAGGATACTTACAAAAGGGAAATGCTTACAGATTAAAAAGTGACTTGAGTCAAGCGTTGAAAAGTTATTTTGACGCTGCCGACATTGCCTTAGAGAACAATTTAAATTATCAACAGGCCATTATAAAAATTTCTATCGCAGATGTTTACTCTATTATGGGTGATGGAAATACTGCAGTAAATTATTACCGAAATAGTATTGATTTATTAAAGTTAGAGTCCGATACCACAAATGCAGAATCAATTTCTATGAATTTGGCCTCTGCCCAACTAAACTTAGGGGATGAATATTTAAATCAAAAAAATCTCGATTCGGCACTTTATTATTTTAGTAAATCAGGTAAAGCATTCAAAGAATTAAATTACCGAATTGGTGAAGCCTATAATTTAGGAAATGTGGGGCTAGTTTATGCCGAGAAAGGGGAGAACGAAAAAGCTGAACAAAATTTAAATAGGGCAATTGAAGTTTTAACTGAAATGGAAGATTATTATCCAATTTGTGTCTATTTAAATTCTATGGCTGATGTTTATTCAAATAAGGGAGATGCTAATCAAGCTTTAAATTATGCGAATAGAAGTTTAGTGTTAGCGCAAAAATATGGCTTAAAAGAGCAAATAGGGGATGCTTATTTAAATTTATCCAATTTATTCGAAAACAAGAGTGACTATAAAAAGTCTTATGAGTTATATAAAAACCATATTATTTATAGGGATAGCGTAAGTAGTATGGATGATTTCCAGAAAATGGCAAATGAAAGAACAAAGCATGAAGTAGCCCAAAAACAAGCTGAAGTTAATTTGCTAAACCAACAAAAAAAGACTCAACGAGTCATTGCCATTAGTATAGCTATTGCCCTTTTATTAATTGGTCTCTTAGCCATTTCGTTGTTTAAAAGAAATAAATTTATTGTAAAAACTGGTGAAATAATTAAAGAAGAAAAAACACGATCGGATAGTTTATTGAAAAATATTCTACCAAATGAGACTGCAGTAGAGTTAAAAGAAAAAGGATTTGTAGAGGCTAAAAAGTTTGATTTAGTTTCAGTTTTATTTACGGATTTTGAAGGATTCACAAAGTATTCAGAAAGTTTAACACCTGAAGAATTAGTGAAAAGTATTCATTTTTACTTTTCAAAATTTGATGAGATCATAGAAAAATACGGCCTTGAAAAAATCAAAACAATCGGGGATGCATATATGTGCGCCTGCGGTTTGCCATTTCATACAGAGAATCACGCAGCCAAGATTACATTGGCAGGGTTAGAAATAGTAGAATTTGTAAGGTCAACCATGAATAATATTGCGCATAGTGAAGCAAAATTTAATATTCGTGTTGGGATAAACTCTGGTTCTGTAGTTGCAGGAGTGGTTGGGACTAAAAAGTTTGCTTATGATATTTGGGGAGATACTGTAAACCTGGCCAGTAGAATGGAAAGCTGTGGAGAAATAGGAAAGGTTAATGTTAGTGAAGCTACTTACAATCTTATAAAATCTAATAAAGAATTTGTATTTGAAAGAAGAGGTGCGATTGAAGCAAAAGGAAAGGGAAAAACAAATATGTTCTTTGTTCAAAACAAAACATAATATTGACAAATTAAGAAATTTAGGTAGCCAATTTCAACCTTTCAAAACAATCTAAATAAGATTTTTTAGCTCTTATTAACACTGCGAAGTCATTTAATTATCTTTGTAATAATTATTAAAATGCACCATAAATTGATTATAAAGCCTGTTTTTTTCTTCATTAAAGGAGATGACTTAGAATCAAAACGAATTAAGCAATTGAAAACCAGTCTGAGCTAAAAATCTGAAACTGTGGGTGAATCTTAATTCTTATTTTTCTTTGGCGAATTTTGATCAGGGTTTCCACCTGCTCTTGATTTGCTTAACCTTTGCATTAAGGACCTTCTAAATTCGCCTTCTGAAGTGATTAAAAGCCATGTTTGCTGAGCTGTAAGTACTTTCTGGAATTTAGGGAGGAATTCTTTTTCAATTTTGGCTTCAGCTTCTTTTTGAACAACATACAATTCTAGCATTTTGCTTGCATCAGACTCTGTCATATCGCTGTAATCACGTGTGGAAGAATATTGTCTTTTTTGTTCCCAATATTTACGTGCTAGGTCTGATTTTTCTTGTTCGTAGTTATTAAAGATAGGCCAAAAAACTTGTGCTGTTTCGCTGTTTAAACTTAGTTTATTAGTGATGAAAGCTATTTTTGCTGACTTGATCTGTTCACGATTTCTTTTTCTATTCGCATCATTTTGTGCTTGAACATTTAGAATAAAGAATATCCCTAATACAATTAATAGCGTTTTTTTCATGGCCTTAATAATCTGTGTATTCAAAATCGTACTCCATTTCTGGATTATCATAATCTGGATATTCAAGAGCGTCCATCTCATCCATATATAATTCGTCTAATATGGCAGCGCCATCATCGATTGATGCTAATATATCTAAATTACTTATTTCCTCATCGAGTAAGTATTCTATAATTACCTCGTCTGAAAGATTAGCAAACTCATCAATGTCAGTAACATCTTCAGACTTCATTCCAAAGATGAACAAGGTTATCAGTGCAGCCACCGCAGCGGCATATCGGAACCAACTTTTATTATAAAGTGGAATTACTTTGACTGGTGCCTCAATTTGTTGAATGATATGTTGAGATGCAGTTTCAAAATATCCTTCAGGAGTCTTGAAGATATTCTCTTTTAGTGCCTTTTTATCTAAAAAATCTAATTCAGACTGTGTTAGAATAACCTGATGAAGCTTCTCAAAATAGCCTTCAGGCACATGAAAGACATTATCTTTCATTTTTGGGTTCTCTAATTCGTTATGGTCTGAATTTTTGTGCATTGATTATTTGATAGTCAAGGACTCAAAAGGTTTAATGCTGTTTCAACAAGTTTTCAATTTTTTTTACTGCCAGGTGATAACTGGCCTTTAAAGCACCTACACTTGTTCCTGTTATTTCCGCAATTTGATCATACTTAAGATTTTCAAAATACTTCATATTAAAAACAAGGCGTTGCTTATCAGGTAGTGTCAATAATGCCTCTTGCAATCTTTTCTGAATTTCATCACCATCTATATAAGGCCCATTTTGGATCTTATCAACAAGATCATATTGAATATCATCAATTGACTGCATGTGGTGTCGCTGTTTTTTTTTGATGAACGTCAGACTCTCATTTGTTGCAATTCTGTACATCCATGTAAATAATTGCGAAGCTTCTCTGAAGTTTTCAAGGTTCTTATAAATTTTAATAAAAATTTCTTGAACTACATCATCTGCATCTTCATGATCTATTACTATTCTTCTTACCTGCCAATAGATCCTTTCTTGGTATTTTTTCACCAATTCACTGAAAGCACTGTTACGAGTGTTTATATTCCCAAATTGAACCAGAATGTCTTTATCTTCCAAGAGTAGGTGAATTCAGCTTCTTTGATTAGAAAAACGCAAGATGGTTTAATGTAGGAAAATTATTTTTAACAGTAAGAATTTTTGAAAATCCAAAAAAGTAGTTTTCGTTTGCTTAATTCTTATCCTTATTTTCGTTAAGGCAATTAAAGTTTTTAATTAATGGGACTTGAACAAGACATAAAACAGCAAAGAAAGTTTAAGAACGAGCATGAGAAGTTGCTTATAAATATTTTGTATACCAACGGATGGCTCACTGAGCAACAGACTCAAGTATTTAAACCCTATGATATTACTGGCCCTCAATATAATGTCCTTCGAATTCTAAGAGGACAATATCCAAACCCTTGTACTGTAAATTTAATAATCGATCGTATGCTAGACAGGAGCTCAAATGCATCTAGAATAGTGGACCGGTTAGAGAAGAAGGCGTTAGTTGAAAGAAAAACGTGCCGAACTGACCGAAGAGCAAAAGATGTTGTGATTACTCAAAAGGGCCTAGATTTAATCGTTGAAATTGATGCAACTAATTCACTCTGGATGAAAAAACTTAAGAATGTATCAATTGCTGATGCTGAGAAAGTAAATGAGATACTTGACGCCCTTCGAATGGAATGACTATTCGTCTTCTTTTATTGCACCGTACTTTTTAAGAATGGGCATGATTTCATCAATAGGTAATGATTCAGTTTGATTTCCTTCTTTTCCAGTCATAGTTTCAGCCATAAATAATGAATTGATT
>Ga0209223_10001803_pt1 | contig 22720 bp, 18 predicted proteins | sample COG_06_FD_184750 | JGI IMG/M metagenome (GOLD analysis project Ga0209223, IMG submission 184750) | Pelagic Microbial community sample from North Sea - COGITO 998_met_06 (SPAdes) (version 2) | ecosystem: Environmental > Aquatic > Marine > Neritic zone/Coastal water | place: Helgoland, sampling...
CAATGATGATGGAAGTAGAGATTTCTTAGATGGAGTCCCATTCCTAGAGCCCTTCTCCATTATTCCAGCAATTGCAGCTGTAACAGAGAAGTTAGAATTTTCTACATCTGTGTACAAGCTTGCGCCACGGCAGGCAGTTACCACAGCTAAATTTGTTACCACGCTCGGGGTGATGACAAATAATAGATTTCATTTTGGGGTTGGAGTGAGCCCGTGGTATGAAGATTTTTTAGCAACTGGGGAGCGCTGGGAAAAAAGAGGCAAAAGAATGGATGAACAAATAGATATCTTAAAAGGGCTTATGAATGGTGAATATTTCTCTTATAAGGGAGAGTTTTATGATATTCCTGAATTAAAACTATGTCCGACTCCGACCAAGCCAGTGCCCATTCTTATTGGTGGGCATTCAAAGCCGGCCTTGAGGCGTGCAGCAAGAGTTGGTGATGGGTGGATTAGTGCTGGTTTAAGCCTAGAAGAAACAAAAGGCTTGATTGATCAAATTAATACCTTTAGAGAGGAGTACGGCACTATGAATCATTCCAATTATCAATTTCAGGTGATGGGAGAAGCTGCATATTCACCCGATGGCGTGAGGCAGTTAGAGGATTTGGGTGCAACAGAAGTAATAGTTGCCTTTAGAAATACATATGAGGGTGGAGCTGATGAGCGAACTCTAGAGGGGATGATTGCAGAAATTAACTGGTACGCAGAAGAAATAATTAATAAATCAAAATAAGTAATGGTCGGGATGGCCGGATTTGAACCGATGACCACCTCACCCCCAGCGAGGTGCGTTACCAGGCTGCGCTACATCCCGAAAAACTAAAAAAATCTTTGATAGAGAATGATAAAGAAATATTTAAAATCTCTTCTTGAAGCTTCTGTTAAAGTTTGACACAAAGCGAGTATCTCAATATTTTTGAATAATAGAAATATATAACTAAGCTTCATTTTACTTGTGCCGAGAACCGCTGCTTCGAATTCTAGATATGGCTTTAAAACATCCATTATTTCAAAAAAATAATTCCCTTTTTTATTTTTATTAATGCTTGATAGGCTATTTTTATGGTGCCTAATTGAGACAAGATTCTTATCAACATGTAACAAAGTATTGCTCTTTGCGCAGCGAATTAAGAAATCAAGATCATGCGCTGATGGATATGCGCTATTAAAACCTTGAAGAGAAAAAAATGTTTCTTTGTTAATGAGTACGGAGGACCAAGGAACTGAAAGATTTAAACTTAATAGATCATTAAAAACTGTATCAGGGGAGAAGTCTTGGTTAATATAAATTTTTTTATTCTTCTCAAGAACCTCGCAACTCGTAAATATAACCTTGGGATCAATCAGATGATTATCTTCTAAAGCTTGTAATTGCTGCTCTAGCTTGTCATCAGACCAAACATCATCTACATCTAAAATTGCAATCCATGCTCCTGAGGCATGAAGCAAGGCATCATTTCGCGCTAATGCAATCTCAATAGTCGAAGTCCGCTCAAAATATTTCATACGCTCATCCGTGAATGAAAGAAATATATTCTTAGACTTATCAACAGATGCGTTGTTATAAAATATTAATTCCCAGTGTGGATATGTCTGGTTCATCACAGAAGATATGGCAGACTCCAGAAACTCCTCTCCATTCAAGCAATTCATCAGAATTGAAACCTTAGGGTTAATATTCATTATTTTGAATTGTTGAATTGTTGAAGTAAAGAATATAAATCTTTATATGACCATCCAAGGCATCTCTCCATTAGAACAAAGATTTTCTAGAAAATCTTTGTCTCTTTGGGTATCCATACAATACCAAAAGCCTTCGTGCTTATATGCAAGAAATTGATTTATGTTTGCTGCTTGTTCCAAAGGTTCTTCCTCAAAAATAGTTGTATCATCTTCAATAAATTCTAATATTTTTGGCTCAACTACAAAAAAGCCTCCGTTAACCCAGCCTTGTTCCATCTGAGGCTTCTCTTTAAAAGATGTTACATTATCATGCTCATCAATCTTGAGCTCACCAAATCTTGCTATAGGATGCACAGCAGTGACAGTCACTAATTTATTGGCTTTCTTATGTGCTGTTAGCAATTCTGTAAAATTAACATCTGACAAACCATCCCCATAAGTAAGCATAAAAGTTTCATTTCCTATGTAAGCTTTTAATCTTTTTAAACGTCCACCCGTTAAGGTATCTTTCCCTGTGTTCGCCAAAGTAACATCTATATTAAATTGTGGTATTTTCACTGTAACAGTATCTTTGGTCATTAATTCGTCAATAGCTGATTCAGAGTGACCTGCAAGATCAAAAAAATATCTCCTTATTACATCTCCTTTGTAGCCCAAAGCGATGCAGAACTCAGAAAATCCATATCTTTTATATGATTCAATAATATGCATTAAAATTGGCTTACCATTAATATCAACCATCGGTTTGGGAATTTTTTTTGTATATTCAGAAAGTCTGGTGCCTAAACCGCCGGCTAAAATAATAATTTTCATATATAAGTTACAAAGTTATTTTGAATGTTTATTAACAGTAATCTCATATATTAATATATATTTTTTACTATGTATTATCTTGCTTTAAATAAGACAGCCACCATTCTTCCAGCGCACTAACACCTCGACTGCCTGTTAAAAAATGAATATTGCTAGACAAATTAGAACTTAGTTTCTGGTAGTATATTATACCGGCGTAATATACTAAATAAGGGTCGAATATTTTAGAGCTTGCTTCATTTCCTCTATAAGAATGCGCTCTATTAGCAATGCTTCTAATAAATTTTTCTTCGCACTCAAAACAAAACCTTAAAAGTGGCAGTAATGCTTCAAATGAAAGAGCTGATATCTCATTAGATTTTGGATAATTAATAAAGTTGTTGAGAGTGTGGGCTATTGGAAATAATTGCCCCAAAGGATCTAGCTCCTTTTTTAATTTTTTATTTAAATAAAAAGTTGGTTTTTCAGAGAAATGTAATTCGGCTTCTTCATTATTAATCATGATCTTTCTTTCACGTTTAGATGCAAATCTAGAGAGTGAGATTGAAATGTGAATATCATCACAGAAAAAATTTATTTCAATAAAATTAGAATGTTGTGATGCTTTTTCATTAACTGCAATGCTTTCAAAATTTTCTGGATTGAGATTAAAAACTTTACAAATTGACATCACGTGAAGCAGTTGATCTAAAAAGATAGATGAGTATATTTCAGAATATTTAGTTTCGCCTAATAACCTAGTCTCTTGAAGCGGATCATGCCAAATAATATCTATTTTTTTTATAGCAATAAATTGCGTTTCTTTAAAAAAATCTCTTATAAAATAGGCAAAATAAAATTCAAGATTTATAAAAACACTCTTATAGCCTTGAGCAATGCAAGACTCAAAACCACTAATAGAAGAGAATAGCGGCTTTTCAATCAGCATATCGGCATCACGATCTTGATGTACAAAAAAATCTTGCTGATGTTGGCTTGAGTGTGATGCTATGATTACCTTCCGCCTCTTTGGAGGTTTCTGAGAATCTTGATTGTCAATTAGCGTTACATTTTTAAGGAGGCTGGAGTTAAGGAGATTCTCTCTTCTACCTTGAAGATTTGAACGGCAAACCCAATCTACTTCTAGGGTGGGAGAAAGCTTCAAGAGTTCCGATAAGACAGTGCTGGCCCATCTTCCACCTCCAACAAAGGTTAGACCCTTAAAGCTCAATTAATGAGACCTCTGGAAGAGGAATAATACAAGTTGCTTTTAAAGCTCGCGCACGAAGATGATTCATGATTTCATCCTTTAAATGCCAGGCAAATATTACCAGGTAATCTGGACATGAGGATTCTAAGCATTCATTTGAAAGAACGGGGATGCGAGTTCCCGGAATAAATTTATTTATTTTTAAAGAGGTGGGTTGCTCGACAACGTAAGGCAAAAGATCTTGATCTAAACCAACATAATTAATTAAGGTTACAGCTCTAGCCGGAAGGCTGTATCCAGCTACACTTTTACCTTGCTTTTTAAGTTCAATTAATTTTTGCAGCAGAGTAATCTTAGATGAAACTATTTTTTCTTTAAAAGAGTTATAAGTATCTTGGTTAAAAAAACCGAGATCTTTTTCTTTTTTCAGGAATTCTTCTACGGATCCATCTAAGCAATCATGAATTCCCTTGCGAACAGTTACTCTGATGTTACCCCCATATCTTGAAGTCTGCTGAACCCTGACAACAGAAAACTTGTATTGAGAAAAAAGATTGACTATTGCCGAGATAGAAAGCGATCTTAAATGTTCATGATAAATAGTATCGTATTGAGTTGTGTTTATTATTTCAGCAAGATAGTGATTTTCAAAACAAAACCAACCATCTTCAGACAAGACTATCTCAAGCCCCCTAATAAAATCTCCAAGTTTTTGAACATGTGCAAAAACATTAGTAGCTGTTGCAAGTACAGCTCTTCCTTCTCTTTTAACTACTTCTTTTGCAGCGACTTCTCCAAAGGGCATTCGCAAAGTTGGGATGCCATCAGCATTAGCTAAATCAGCAATATTTGTGGGCTCCACACCAATCACCTTAACACCTGTCTTTTGAAAGCCCTTTAAAAGGGTGCCATCATTAGAGCCCAAGTCACACACCAGATCTGACTTGTTTAATTCCAAAGAGGAGAATAGATCAGCAGCCATCTCAGCCTGATAGGATATTAATTCTTTGGTAACACCTGTTTTATAATTATAATCATCGCCAAACATTACGTTAGCTGGAGCAATATAACCAAGCTGATTAAGTCCACAAATATTGCACCATTTTTGCTCTAAGGGATATGAAGTTTCTTCGATATAATCACTGTCTATTGGTTTTAATTTATCTGCTAGGGGCTGGATACCCAAGTCAATAACTGGCTGCAAATCAATATTCCCACAAATTTGGCACTTTGTTTGAGGCCCGTCTCTGAGATCGTGGTTGTTCATTGCATTGATTCTGTTAGTAAAGTCCACATATTAACTTAGAATTAGAACGTGTAATCAAAATCATTATAATCTTTTCTTATTATCTCTTTGGGATCATGAGCAAGATCAGCAATATTGCATATAATGCTATTAGGACTAGTTAATCCAAGAAATCCATACCAAATACCAGGAGGTATTGTTAATCTAAAGTAGGGGCTCTGAGAAAGAATTATCTCATCAATGCTCAAGTAAGATGTAGAATTTTTTCTTCCATCTATCATTGCTATTTTAATAGACCCGCTAACGACACTAAGATTAATTGTCATTTGAGTGTGACATTTCCATGCTCGAATAGATTCGTGCTGTATTGTAGAAAAATAAATTTCCTGGATATCTATATGGGCCTTTTGCGTTTTTAAGTATGCATGCAGAATACTGCCAGTATTCATAGGTACTATAGTTAAATCTGTTTTAATAACCCCTTCAATCATCTTTTAGTCTATTAGTGTATAAATCAATTTGCTGTCTAGAAAAATCTGCATAATTCATTTGCTGGTCAGAGTAAAAGTTCTTATACCACGTCGCTGTCCATTGAATAACCTCCTCTATAGAGAGGTGTGTTTGCCAATTTAGCTTAGCTTTTGCTTTAGAACTATCAAGGGCTAGCAACTTAGATTCATGAAAACCCTCAGGTAAATTTTCTTGATGCCAAGAAAATTTCTCTAAATTGCTCTGAAGTAAATTTGCAACATCAACAACTTTTTGTGTATCAAGGGGCGACGGGCCAAAATTTAAAGCTGTTCCACTAGGAATAGAGGAGCTTTGCAGACTAGTAGCAAACTGAAGATATCCAAATAAAGGTTCCAATACATGCTGCCAGGGCCTTGTAGATTCAGGATTACGAATTAATAGACTTTCTTGTTTAGTCCATGCTCTGATTGCATCAGGAATTAATCTACCAATCGACCAATCACCGCCCCCAACCACATTTCCTGCTCTTGCGATCCCAATTTTAATTTTAGATTGATGGGTAAAAAAAGAATGGTAATAGCTATTTATAATTAACTCTGCCGCACCCTTTGAGCCACTGTATGGATCTTCGCCGCCTAATCGATCTTCTTCATGATAGCCGCGATCAAGTTCTCTATTTTGATATGATTTATCGCTAGTAATCAAAACTGTTGAGCATTCTAAAGGGTAATTACGCAATGCCTCAAGTAAATTTAAGGTTCCAAGGGTATTAGTCGCAAAAGTCTGATATGGCTCCTTAAATGAATTTACAACTATTGCCTGAGCGGCAAGATGAAAAATAAATACGGGTTTATAGCTTTTAAGGATTGTCGAGAAAGTATCTTTATCCTCAATATTTGCTCTTAAATCATGGCTTAAGAAATTTTTTGTATGCTCATAATGAGATGGTCTGGTGGTGATTTCCTTTGAGACACCAACTACCTTAGCTCCAAGGGAATGCAGCCACAAACATAGCCAACTTCCTTTAAATCCAGTATGACCAGACACTAGAACGACTTGATTTTTAAACATTGAGGGTAAATTATTCATCTAGATTAATTAAAAAATAACTTAACATTCTTGCTGGTAGGCTTGCAAAAATAATCATTGATATTTAATGAGGGTTCTGTTTTTTTCTCATATAAACTTAATAACTCTTGGATCTGCATAAGAAGATCTTCTTGCGGACTATAATCCTGAAAAAGATTGGTTCGCAAATTGCTTGGAATTAACTCAGCAAATGGCAGTTGAGTCGAGCAGATATTCAGCACTGGCATATTGAGCATTATAGCCTCAATACTTGTGCTGGATGCCCCTGTAATCATTAATGATGCATCTTGAATTAATTCATTAATGGGGCGTTGGTCATTAAAGGTTGCATTACTAGATAAACTTTGAAAATACTTTCTATTTATCTTGCATGCAGGATGCATTTTTATAATAAAGTAAAAGTCTTTAAGTTGGTTCTGAAATGTAATCAGTGTGTCCAGAATATTGTTTGCTTGATCAATAAAAGCTGGAAGAACTACTAATACAGTTGCGTTATTAACATTACTTTTTTCTGGGCGATCATGAAATAAATGATTGAATCTTAAAGCGGGTGCCACAACTGTTTTTTGTTCATTTGCAATCCTCCTTGGGGTATTTAAAAATATATCTCCCATTACTCCTATAGTTTCCGGTATCACCCCGCTATTTCTTTCAGTCACTGAGGGGGCTAGCTCAAAAGAAAATTGATTTGGAACAAACCCCATGTAACCTTTTACAGGAGAGTGGCTATAGAAGTGGTGAAAGCCTAAATTTAAACCTTTATCCATCGCGGTGTTTTCCCACCAATCAATAACGGTATCTAAACGAACATGCAGTTTAGAAAGATTTTTTACCAGACTATAGTTTAAGACTCCTTCGGCACTAAGGCTGCTAAATTTTTCCGAGTTTAGAGCTTCTTGAAATAAAGGAAGTAAATTAAATGAGCTGATTGCTAGCTCTATATTCAAGATAGGGAAATTAAATGCTTGGAAATAATTCTTGTAAAATGAAGCTTGAAGAATTTCTTGGTAAGAGCTGTGCGTCTCTTTGAAAATATATGTAGATCCAGAAGACTTAAGTTTTTTAATTAAATTAAATGCAGTAAAAATATTAGTATTGATAATAGTTGGCAGATAGATAATTTCTTTGTCTGAGCTATCAAGAAATCTCTTGAGATCTGGGTAATATCTATCTTTGATAGAGTCAGATGATATAAAGTTTTCAATTATCACTTTATTCTTTAGATTGCCTAACTCATTGAAGTAAACTGCAATTAATTGTTTCTGCAAAATTTTATTAAAAAAGAAATATAGGGATTGAAATATCATTCGAATGCGCTCAAAAACTTTGTATTTTTTACTATTTGCATGAATGACTATTTTTTTTAACTGATGGGTTTGTTGTAGAACTTTTTTAATTGCATCGCTTCGAACGAATATCTTGGATGGAAGGACATTTTCTTTGGCTAATAAGGTGATGAGCTTGATTGAACAAAAATCACGATAAAGATTGCTTTGAAGCTCGCTACGAGAGGCTGTTGCACTTATCCACCAGAATAAGTTATCTTTGTTTTCCTCGCTAAAAAAATCCATGACTTTAGCAAATTCAAGATAGCTTTCTTTGTATATTGCCTTAAATTTTTCTGGATACTGATCGCAGATATCTATTTGGAAATTATTTAAAGGAGAATTCACGGATACAACCTATTTAATGGGAAAAGTCATCCTTGTAGGAATGATATAAATCATCTTGCTCCATCATATTTGATACTAAGATTAGATCTTCCTCGGTATCGACGCTTATAGCCTTGCTATCAACTATTTTGGTCCCGATCTTGATGCCAGACTCAATCAATCTCATGTACTCAATTGACTCTGTAATTTCAATAGGGGTCTGAGAAAGTGCACAAAAATATGAAAGCATCTTTTTTGTAAAAGAAACAACGTGATACGCCTTGTGCATATTATTTGCTTGAAATGGAATATCAGCTCTAGAAAAGCAAATAATCTCGAGGTTACTATTAATAATAACCTTTACGTCAGAGATAGAATCTTTTTTATAGAATGGGGTAGCTAGCATTGCAACTTCTATTGTATTATTTTTTAAGATAAGGTTTGCAGAATCTGCAATATGCTCCGGATGAAGTAGAGCTTCGTCACCCTGAATATTGACGATGATATCGCACTCCAGAGATTGAACTGCTTCTCCAATCCTGTCTGAGCCGGTCAGATGATGGTTCTTTGTAAAAATTACCTTGCAATTACATTGCTCAGCAATCCCTGCAATCTCTTGAGAGTCAGTAGCCACATATAAATCATCAAGCAATGGGCTCATCTGAGATCTCTTAATAACATGGGCAATAAGAGGAATGTCGCAGATAAGCTTTAGGGGTTTATTGGGTAACCTGGTAGAGGCAAGTCTTGAAGGGATCAATCCTATTATTTTCATTGTGTTTCAGTGTTTAATTAATTTGTATATAATCAAAGTTTTCTATAATAGTTTCTCCTTTGCAAGATAAACAGCTATCTAGCTCGGTCCACTCCGAATCCTCTGACACGCAAATAAATTTGAAGTTTAGACTAATTGCGGCCTCATAATCAGATAAAGCATCACCGAAAAAGAGCCCCCTAATCTTAGTGGAAGGCATTTTTAGCATGAACTTTTTAACTATTTGTGTTTTAGAGTCTGGACTCCCTCCTATGTATTGAAAAAATTTTTCTATTTGTAGTTCTTTTAAAGTAAGTCGCAAATCCTCCTGTGCAGCCCCAGAGGCTACAAGTAATGGCATACCTGCTGCTCCAAGAATTGAAAGAAGCTTCGAAACGCCAGGCATGAGAGGAGCAGCTCTCAATTTTTGCATGGAATCTGAAGAAAATACCCTAAGAGCATCTTCATATTCATCATAATAATCATCAACCTTCATAATTTCTTCAAAAAAATATTTAAATTTTGTAAAACGTGAAATCCCCCCATGAGTTTTATGATAGTTAATAAAATTCTCTACAGCTTTTTTGGGATAGTTGCTAAGAGAATTCTGCAATGCTTGAGTTTTTAGCTTATTTGATTTTAGCAATGTTCCATCACAGTCAAATACAACTAAATCATAATCTGAAAGATTTAATAGAATTTTACCGTTCAAAATATGCCTACTATGAACTAAGGGCTGGAAAAGTGGACGGAGTTAGAAGAATTGGAGTTGAGGCCTTAGTCTTAGCAAAGTATGTGCTAAAAATCTTATTATTAATACTTTGACGCAAATCAGTCTTTGAGTAACCATCAAAGCCTGCTAAATATATTAACTCCGGTGAGGCTTGCTCAAGGAATAGTAAAGCATATGCAATGACCTCCTTCCACTCTGAAATACAGCCTTTTTGAGAGCTCTTAAAACTATTAGCATTTATAGCCATTCCATAGTCGAGAATGTTATTGAGTTGCAACTTGGATTTGATAAGTGGAGAAAAACAAGATTGAGGCATTATAATAGGGCAGCTATATTCACCGTATAAGTCAACATCTATTAAAACTCTATCAATATTTGAGGCAATAATTGAATTAATATATTTCTTTGGGATTAGCTGATTTACATTCAGTGAAATTACATAAGGGTTATTTTTTTCAATGAATTGAATAATTTCATGTTTAAATTTTTTGAGGTTAGGACCTGAGCCTAGCAGTAAAATTGATTTGCCTTTTAAGAATCCTTTAGCGTTCCAACTTCCTTGGTGAGACGAGCTACTGAAATAAGTTAGCTGAGACATTTTACTCTCATTAAAAGAGGTGCTAGAAATAGCTCTTAAAGAAGTAATGGTTTCAAGAATTTGATTATCAGAGTAGCGTTTTTCAAAAAGCATTCTCTGAATATATGTTGGATGAATACTATGCTCTGCTGCGAAGTAGTAAAACATATTTGGCCCCCACTGAAATTTATTTTTTAGTGCTTGAAACTTAGCAAGCACAAAGAGCATGCTTGTAGGATTATATTTGCCTTGAACCTGAGGTAACAAATACTCAGTTTGTGCATTTCCAGCACCTCTGCCCATCCCCATAAGAGTGCTATCACAAAACTGACAGCCTAATTTAATGGCAGTAGTTGCATTAGAGAGAGCAAGACTCATATTATTATGCGCATGAAATCCAATTTTACCTTTCCAAGAGAGTTTCAATTTTTTTATAAATTTTTTAATTGCTACAGCATTCATTGAACCTAATGAATCTGCAAAGTATAGGACTTTTAAGTTCTTCCACTTTGAAATAATAGCTATGGTAGCTTCTACAACATCTGATTTTTGCTGATTGGCTTGCATTAAGTTAAGCATGACTTCATACCCAAGGTCATCTAAGCAATCTATGAGTATTTTTGCCTTAGGTGCATTTACTAGATCAATAGCAATTCTTACAAAAGATATTTTAGAGCGTTTGGCAGGTAGAAAATATTTTGTGATTAAGTTGCAAGGATCTTCTGAATTCAAGTACTCATCCCCGTTAATCATTACTCCCAACTGTTGATTGCCAGGAAAATCTATGGAATTAAGGTGTTCTTCAGTGGTAAAGGCAAATTTTCCAAGATTGTTATCTTGCTTTGCAAACCTAAAGCCTAATTCAATATGGGTTACTGATGATTCTGTTAATGCATTAATGTATGCATTAACTATGGATGAACTAAAACGCCAAGAGTTATAGTATCCGCCATCTCGCAATGTGCAGTCTAGAATATTAACCTTCACCATAATAAGAGACCTGATCTTTAAATATAAGCTGTAATATTGCAATATTACTTTATTTAATGTAGATATGTGTAAAAAAATAAATCACTTTCTATTGCGCATTAAGTAGGAATAGGCGTACAATCTACGCGTATTATTAATTTGAACTAATTAAAATATTAATTGATTTGATGCACTTGTGGTTAATTTAAGTATAATAATACGAAATGTAGCGCAAAGAGTATTGTTAGTAATGTTAAGAATTTATTTAAATGTTACAAAAAAATATTGTTTGTAAGTCAATAATTAAGTGCTAAAGTAGCGCTACTAGGGTTTTACTAAACAGGAATAATAAAATGGCAAAATTAAAAAATAATTTTAACTACCTTCTCGCTGGTGTATTTTCAATATTTAATATTGCAGCTATCTCAGATCTTAGGGCGGACGATGAACCTAAGGCTGCTGGTGAAGAAGCTAAAGAACGCGCAGAAGGAAAATTAAGTGCTGGTGCTATTGCTGCAGCCGTAGCTGCTGCTGCTGTCATTGCTGCAGTTACTGATGATGATGATAAGGCTGCAGCTCCTGCACCGACTCCTGCACCGACTCCTGCACCGACTCCTGCACCAACTCCTGCACCGACTCCTGCACCGACTCCTGCACCGACTCCTGCACCAACATCTATTGAAGAGTATACTTTCGAAACAGTGATAGAAGAAACTACTAAATCTGGAACAACTACAAGTTCAACGACAGTTGTGCCCATTACTGTTGCAGGTGCAACTTCAACTAGAGAAGTACAAGCACTAATAACTGGAACTGGAACCAGGGAAACGCAAGCACTAATAACAGGAACTGCTACTGCTACGAGACAAGTTTCTCCTGCAGGGACAGAAACTTTTACAGCAACCTCTACAATAGCTGCTGATGACGTATTTGGATCCTCTGATGCTGTGGATAGTGGTGACGTTGATGCAAGTGGTAATAAAATTTACATTGTTGATCAGGTTAGAGATGTTGCTGAGGTAACAGAAGAATATGTTGCTACAGTTGTTGTTCAAGAACAAATTATAGAAGAAAATGTTAATGAGCAAGATCAAATCATAGAGATTGTTACTGAGGTGCTAGATAGTACTGCTGAGGTAACAATCCAAGTACCTACAGAAGTAGATGTAACATCAACATCTACAGGTACAGCAACAGCTACTCGAACTAAGTAAAAAGAATAATAAAAAAATACCGGCTGAAGCCGGTATTTTTTTGCCTGCAAGAATGTCTTTTTACTTGTAGTAGAAATCTAAACTTATCACAGGTAAATAGGGATGGACCTTTTGTATTGAGCTTACTGGCCTACCATCAAATTCATCAATAATATAAGTATTAGTGACATCCAGGTTCAGCTCATTAAAAATAACTTGCTCTTCGACAATGACTTGACCCTCAATTACGGTAGACTGATAAGCTAAAGATTGGGAAACAGTGGCATTTGGATTATCGAGAGCAACCAACACAGTCTGGCTAGAAAAACCTTGTCTAGCATAAGTATCTAATATATCAATGTTATGTGGCAGTCCTATTGTTTTGATTATCTTGCCGTTAAATGTAAAGATTCTTTCATTTGAAGACGAAACCCACTCAAATACTCCATCCTTTATGTAAGCTAGGCTGAGTATCGCAATGCTCGACCTACCTATCTTAATTTTTGCAAAAGAATATTCTTTGCTATCAATATAACTTTGATTTATTTCAATGTCCTCTGCCCCAATAACTACGGAGCGAATAACAGGCAATATTTCTGTGTAAGAAATAAAGGAGCATGAATTCACGACAAAAATTGTTAGTAAGACTTTTTTAATCATAAATATCTCCCCAATCTCTAGCTAAGCTATTTATTTGAGAAGCCTCTGTTACAGAGTAAAGGTCTTGATGGGTACTTAGTAATGCTGCGCCATCCCTGGTTACAGGCTTTAAACCAAAGCCACCTGATCCTCTTCGATAGTTTGTAAAAAATGCTTCGACAGGAAACCAGAAATAAAAACCTTTGTCAAAGCTGCCTTCACCAAATTCGTATTCACTAATATCTGTACGTGCAAAAAATACACCTGCTCTCATCCCACTTTGAAAGCTACGTGACATGTCTACTCGGATCCCAGAGTCTTCTGCAAGAAATCTGCCTCCTTTAAGAATAATTAAAACCTGTGAATTTGGTTCCTCATAGTAAAAACTGATGTGACCTGTTGTTGTTTTGTAATCGAGGAAAGAAAACATTTGATCATAATCTCTTTGCTGGACAGCCCATATCTCAGCACCAATAGCATAATTCTTCTTAAAGGGTCTATATAGTATTTCACCGCCGACACCACCAAACATACCTTCTAACAAACCAGCAGATAATTTAGTGTATATATTATTTGATGGGTTATTGAAATGATTTACCTGCATGAATTCAATATTGTATTTCTGAGATTCTTTCAGATATTGCACTATCTCTGTACGAACGTGAGGGAGGATACTATCTGATTTAAGCTTTAACTTATCGAACCCGTTTACTATGCCAATAGAACCTTTTGAAGTGATAGTGATATTTGTCTTTACTATAAGCTCTGATTGCAATGCGACTCTAAGATCACCAAAGAAAAATCCATCAGGCCCGCCAATTTGAGATCGAAGATCTGGGGTAATTTTCCAATAATGAAAAGGTAATTTTGACTCTGGTCTAAACTGATATTCATTTTTATCATATTTCACTGCTGTTAGCTCTGTCTCTCTAGCAAGAATTTGATAAGTATTTGTTGGAAGGTTTTGATTAAAGGCTTTTCTGTTAATGATAGCTTGATGCATTCCCATTGAGGCATTTACATTTGTAAGTTTGAACTCCGTTATATCATCTGGGATCGTCGAATCAAGAGCCCTTAATACTCTCCCCATACCTCTTATATAGCTTGAATGTTTTCCCTGGGAATACGCTATATCCAAAGAGTTATCTGATAGAGTTGCTGCCTGAAGGTAGAGTTCTTTACCATTGAGGACAGTAAGAGCTGTTCTATAAATAAGGGTTTCGTCGCCTGCGCTAACCACTTTATAGGCCTCAGCATTTTTAACAGGCTCATATGGATCATTTTTTTTAATCACAGGATCTTTATCTTTAAAGCCTAGCGCTATCGAAAATCCAAAGTTGATTGTATTGCCTTTTGTGTAACCAAGTTTAAATTGAATGTTATTACTATAGGGATATACGATACCAAAATTAATTCTTGAAGATCCTGGTCTTTGAACCTTGGTTAGTAATTCAGCGTTTCCAAATCCGGGTCTAAAGCCTTCTTCTGAGTAATTTGTTCCATCATACTCAATCTTTAAACGAGCACCTTTTAAATTAGGCAAAAATATCTCAGCACCACCAAATAAACCTGCTTGACCACTAAAATACTTTCCTGGACTTAGTTCTCCGCCTTGGGTGTCTATGTTAAGTGTCCTCTTTTCAAAATTATCACTAAAAACTGTAAATGGATTTTTTACTTTATTTCGAGAAAGAGTGCCCCAACCCATGCCAATAGAAAAATCTATATTTTTGTAGAATTTTGAAGCAACTATATATTCGCCAGTAAATAGGCCGCTTCCAGCAAAATCCCTAAACCCAACGGCAATTTGTGGTAAGTAGCGCTTTTCCTTTGATGCTAAAAATTTAGCATCAAAACTTTTATCTTTGTATGACTGATTTCCACTAAAAGATGAAACTCTACTGTATAAGGCATTATTGACATCCGTATACTGATACGAGGCTTCAAGCCAACTAAAAGGGTATGCGAGAATTGAGCCTCTTAAGTAAGGATCATTTCCGCTCCAAGAAAAAGCTAGAGTGCCTTCTTCCAGCATTCTTGCAGAGGGCATCTGGATGAGCCCTAATGTTCCATAATTTGAGTAGCTTGGGTTGCTATAAGGATAAATGTAATCATTAATATTTGCCTCAACATCCAAGGAATTAACGGATATTATTATGAATATTATTTTAAAAAGCCTAGAGTTCAATTTTTTTGATACACCCAGTTAAGTTAGAGCAATTGATATTTCCCTGACACCTAGAGAATAGAACGCTAATCCTTACTAATTGAATTCAGTGAAGCCAAGGAAATAGCTAGGCTGCTAAGAATTGGAGCAAACGTTGCAGCAAATTTGACACCCTCTATTTTTCCTACGTCTCTAGAAACATAAATCACTGAGCCAGGAAACAGATCCACTTCCTTCTGAAATGGCTTGAAAAATGAGCGCTTATAAAAGTGCGTAGTCCCATCTGGATCTATGATAATAAGATTATTAGTTGAGGTATCCTTTAAACCACCAGCCGCATCAATATAATCCCTCAAACGGTTGCTAGGTTTAAATCTACTAGCACCAGGTTGATTGAATTCACCAAAAAGATACACTTGTTTTAACATCGGAGGAACCATAATGACATCTCCATCTAATAACATCGTATCTTTGCTAGAGTCATTTTTAATCTTGTGAAGAGAAAATTCAGTAATTACCCTCCCCTGTGGTTTGTAATTTTTTAGCTCTTCAAGCAATAAAGAGAGTGATCCCGAGCCAGATCCAACCTCTTGAGGGTTAGACACAATAAAGTTAAGAGTATCTCGATAAATCCTATCATTGTAATTTGATTCAAGATCTTTTGCGGATTCTCTAAGTAATGAACTTCCATATGGATAGGCAGAATCTTTGTAGCCACCTGCCCTTTCAAGTAGTGACGATAAATTATCACCGTCGTTTATGTTATAGATACCAGGATTATTTACCATGCCCAAAATTTCAATACTTTTAGTTTTTTGTTTCTTAGCTTGAAAAAATGGCACAGAGAGTGAATCTCTTCTTTGAAGATTGATTTTAGCTGCCTCACCTAAGTAAATCTCAATATCTTTCATCATCCCATCTTCAAATCTATTGAGCACAAAACTATCGCCCATAAAGGATGGGGAAATATCTCCGGCAAACTTAATAGCGTCGTATACAGTTTCACCTGGAAGCACTTCAAAGATGGCTTGTCGAGAGACACCACCAGAAACTGCAACTTCAAAACTTTTAGGCTGGACAAAGATTATATCTCCAGATCTTAGTGAGTAGTCAAAGGCTTGGGAGCCAAATACCATTACATCATATAAATCTAAAGTAGAAAGCATCTTATTGTCTCGTTTATGCTCTATTTTTCTGTAAGAACCATTCTGTGATATTCCACCAGCAACATTTAGTGCATGCAATATATTTGATGATCCACTAAGAGTATATAAACCTGGGCTGGAAACCTCACCCAATAGAAAAACTTGAACATCCCTCAATCCAGATAACGTAGTCGTAGCATTGACACCAATCATAGTACTATCTAACGCGGATTGAATTGCTTTGCTGGCTTCACGAAATTCTAGCCCTCTTACAAAAACTTTTGCGAGGCCACCGACAGTGACCGATCCATCCCTTTGCACCATTGAGACATCACTTTTATTTTTTCCCACTCCTGTAAGCAGGACTGTTAGCTGGTCACCATAATCAAGAATATATTTATCAGAAATATTAGGGAGATTAATTGGTGAAAATGATGATTGAATAGAGCTAAAAAAGTTTTCTCCAAATCTTGGAAGTTCGTCACCGCTAGATGATCCTTCGATTGCAGTTTTTAAAGTATCCACCTGATTTTGAATCTTTTTAAGAATAGCCTTATTGGCTTCAATTGAAGTATTTCCTCGGAAAAGAACCTCGACATCTTCTTGATCCTGAAGATCTACCTTGAGCTTCTTTGCAACATCATCAGGAAGTGAATCCAAGAATGTGTCATCAAGCTCTTGAGCTGAGATGTTAAGGCTAAATAGAGCAATTACAATTATAGAAAATGAGAAAATTTTTAACATGCCGAATACCAAATAATTTGTTTGATTATATATTAATTATAGCTCCAAAACATTATAAGAGAGGAGTTTGCGAGATGCCAAGGAAATTAAGGAGTCAAAATAGCGAAAGTTTATGAATTATGATTCCACACCTTTTCGGTCTGGAATGCAATTTCCTCTTGTGAGAAATAGTTTTCAACCATACGCCTTCCCTCAGAACCCATACTGGCTCTTAAATTGCTATTTTTAAGGAGTAGTTCTAATGCTTGGGCAAGTGCTTGATGGTCTCTTTCTTGAACAAGTATCCCGTTTTCTCCATCCATCACAACTTCTCTGCAACCAGCAACATCATATGCAACAATGGGTTTACTTGAACTTGCTGCCTCCAATAGAGACTTGGGTAAGCCTTCCCTATAAGATGGCAAGCAAACAATAGATGAGGAATTATATAGAGCAGGCATATCCTCAACATGACCCATTACCTCCAACAAATTATTTGCTTTCCATCCATCTATAATATCCTTTGGTATAGATTCAGGATTGTCATCGTCTCTCCTTCCTGCTACAACAAACCTTGCAGTCAAGTCTTTTTTTTGAAAGATAGTTGAGGCTCTAACAAAATCTCCAATTCCTTTATCCCAAAGTAGCCTTGCAGGTAGCAATATAATTGGCTTGGTACTTGAGTTAGATGGTCTTTGTTTAAATTGCTCTGTATCTACACCTGAGCCCCTTATAAGTTTTATCTGCTCAGCATTGGCGATATTATGTGCAAGTAATAGATTAATGTCGTCTTGATTTTGCGCAATAATGATTGATGACTTGTTGTGTAAAAATACCTTTATAGCTATAGAAAGAATTGGTTTCAAGAATCGAGCAAGATACTGAGAAGAGCTGAACATATAACCTAATCCAGCGAAAGCAAAAACTCTAGATTTAATATTAAAGATTTTAGCGCCTATTGCCCCATATAGAATAGGTTTTAAAGCAACAGCATGAATAATATCTGGTTTAACGATTCTAATTGCCTTTAAAACCATTTTAATCGAGCTAAGCTCACTTAAAAGATTTGCAGATCTTCGTTTTATTGGCCAATGCATAAGGTTAATGCCCGATTTTTTAATTATCTCTTCATGCTTTGTAACCTTTGTTAGCAAGTGAACCTCGTATCCTTGTGATTTTGCATATTTCGCAAGATAAAACCTATGTGAAATGAAATACCAGTCCTCAGATATGATAAAAAGTAATTTTTTTGGTTTAATGCTTTTTTGAGATTTAATTGAAGAGTGGGTTTTCATGAGCGATTAAAAATCTTTTTGCCACGCTTGAAACATCAGTATGGTCCAAAGTTGATTCTGCCAGTTGCGATTACCGCTTAAATGCTCATCCCATGTTTGCTGAATAATTTTAGGGCAAAAATTTCCCTGCTCTGCAATAAGCTTTGGACATAGGAGTTCTTCTGCCCAATCACGCAAAGGCCCTTTTATCCATTCTCCAACCGGTACTCCAAACCCCATCTTGGGACGCTCAAAGATCTCCTGATCTGCATATTTATATAAAATATTTTTAAGCACTCTTTTTCCTTCTCCCTTATGAAACTTCATCTCATAGGGTAATGACCAAGCAAATTGATATATCTCATGGTCCAAAAAAGGTACTCTTGTTTCCAAGGATACTGACATTGCAGCTCTATCCACCTTTGTCAATATATCTTCGGTTAGATAGCTAAGGGTATCGAATAGCATCGCTTTTTCAGCATTATTTAAAGTTTCATCCATGGTATTCATAATGTTTGATGAGGTACCTCCATTATCCCCGAGTACAATATCACCAGGATTTTTCCACAAAGAGATATTTTGCGAATATAGTTCAGAGAAAGAGTCAGCGGATAGAAAACTCATTCCTTTTTTGATTTTATCACCAGGCCTTTGAATATTGGATGGTGCTGGAGTAAATTTTTGCAATGCCTGGTAATACTTATTTAAATCATCTGTAGACTTATTTAGGATCGCACTGGAAATTGAACGCCTCAGAGATTTTGGTACAAATGAGATCAGTCTCCATATTTTTTGGGTGACCTGATATCTATCGTACCCACAAAATATTTCATCTCCAGCATCTCCAGTGAGAGCAACTACTACATTTTTTTTTGCAATCTGAGATACAGCTTGAGTTGGAATTTGTGAAGCATCTGCAAATGGCTCTGAGTAAATTCTTGAGAGATGAGGAATTATATTAATGGCATCCTGAGAAGTAACTTTACTCTCCGTATGATTTGTTCCCAAAATATTTGCAACTCTTTGAGCGTGATATGACTCATCCCAATCAGCTTCTTGGAAACCAATAGTAAAGGTTTGGATTGGCTGCATTGACTGAGACTGCATAATTGCAGTAACTAATGAGGAATCTATTCCTCCAGATAAAAATGCTCCTAAGGGCACATCAGCAATCATTTGATTAGATATTTTCTTTATAAGGAGTGCTTCTAGCTCATCTGATGCATCTATAAAACTACCTTTAAATTGATTTTTTTTAGCAAGCAAGGCTTCTTTAGCTGAGTCCCAATAAACATATTGGGTAATATCCAGATTAGTGGGATCAATTGCGATATATCTTCCTGGTAAAACCTTAGATACTCCAGCAATAATACATTGTCCTTGGGGAACATAACCTAAATTTATATAATTTTTTAAAACGTTTTTATTAACTATCGGATTAAATTTTGGGTGGTTTTTTAGCGCGCTTAATTCAGAACCAAAAATACAGAACCCATTGTTAGCAGAGCCTGGTGAAAAGTACAAAGGTTTTTCTCCAAAGCGATCTCTGCAAAGGAATAATTTTTTTTGTAATGAATCCCACAATGCAAATGCGAACATTCCCTCAAGTTTTTTTAAAGCCTCGTCTAGACCATAACACTCAATTGTTGCAAGCAAAGTTTCAGTATCTGAGGTTCCTTTCCAGTTATTCACCTTATGCTCACTTAAAAGCATATCCCTAAGTTGTAAATGGTTATAAATTTCACCATTAAAAGTAATTTGAAATCTTTTAGACTTTGATTCCATTGGCTGATGGCCAGCAGATGATAAATCTAAAATGGCTAACCTTTGATGGCCCAAGAAAATACCTGATTGAAAATCAGACCAAATCCCAGAGCTATCTGGCCCTCTGTGGCTAATCGCCTGACTCATATTCCTTAAGATATTATGAGATTCCTCTAAACTTAAGGACTTTCGAGCGTCTATAAACCCAGCGATTCCACACATCTAGGACTGGGGAGCTATTATTGATGTTAAGTATTCACCATATAAAGTTTTGGATAATTTATGTGCTTGTTTAAATACTTGTTCCTCATCAATCCAGCCTTTCTCTAAAGCAATTTCTTCAATGCAGCCAATTTGTGTGCCCTGTCGGATCTGCAGAGAGCGAATAAAATTAGCTGAATCTAGTAGATTCTCGTGCGTACCTGTATCTAGCCAAGCAAAACCCTTCCCTAGTTTTTTGATTGTTAATAATTCATCATTCATATACATTTCTAGTAAAGAGGTTATTTCTAACTCGCCTCTGGCAGAGGGCATTACATCTTTTGCTCGATGTGACGCTGACTCATCCAGGAAGTATAGGCCTGTAACAGCATAAGAGGACTGAGGGTTAACTGGCTTCTCTTCAATAGCAGAAACTCTACCTAAACTGTCAAAACAGGCTACTCCATAACTAGATGGATCTGAAACCTGATATCCAAAAATTTTTATATCAGTTTTGAAAGAAATTTCAGTAAGATCTTTTCCAAAGCTATGACCGTAAAAAATATTATCCCCTAGAATCATTGCAGATGCACTGCCAGCTAGAAAATTTTCTGCAAGAATATAAGCTTGAGCCAGGCCATCAGGAGAGGGTTGAAAAATGTATGAGATTGAAATCCCCCATTGACTTCCGTCCCCCAGAACAAGGGAAAAGCTAGCAAAGTCCTCTTTGCGTAAAATCACCACAATATCATTAATCCCGGCCGACATTAACGTAGACAGTGGATAATAAATCATAGGTTTGTCATAGATAGGTAATAGCTGCTTTGAAATACCAATAGTAGCTGGATAGAGCCTACTCCCAGTTCCTCCGGCTAGAATAATACCCTTTCTATTGCTCATATTTCTCCTCTAGAATTGCTATTGCTTCAGCCACACTGTTCCGCCACTCTGGCCTCTCGATATTATATGTTGAAAAAAGAGAGTCGCAATTCAAACGTGAATTTTCTGGTCTAGTTGAAGCGGAATCATACTCCTTTGCAGGTATCTTATTAACCTTGGTATTAGAGTTCATGCACTTAATAATATGTTCTGCGAAACTAGCCCAATTAGTGTTGGGAGAGCCTGAATAATGGAAAATACCGCCTTGAAATTTATTTCTCTTGTAGTGAGAAATAATCTCTAGGCAGGCTTTAGCTATAGCTAAAGCTGGTGTGGGTCCTCCATACTGATCAAACACAACATCTATAGATTCTTTTGATTTTGCAAACTTAAAAATACTTTTAACAAAATTATTTCTATTTTCTGAAAAAACCCAAGAAGTCCTGAGTATGCAAAATAAACAACCTGCTTCGATAATTTCTTGTTCTCCCGCCCATTTAGATTTTCCATAAATATTGGTAGGTTTTGGTGTATCACTTGCTTCCCAGGGCCTAGTTCCACTACCGTCAAATACAAAATCAGTTGATATGTGAATAAGTGGCACTCCTAGCTTTTTTGCATCATGCGCAATTTGCTTGGGGGCATATTGATTGATTGCAAAAGCCTCTTCTCTTTCAGTCTCTGCTAAATCTACATTGGTAAATGCTGCTGCATTTAAAATAAGATCTGGTTGAATGGATTGAATAGACTCAGAAATATTATTCTGTAAGTTTAAATTGACGCTCTCTCTCGTCAGGGAAACAAGGTCTATCCAGTCAGGGCAGATAGAACAAAATGCTTGACCTACCTGACCCGTTGAACCAAATAATAAAACTTTCAAGAGTGGGGACCAAACCGGGGTCTAACACCATCTCTCTCCAGCAGTTTCTTCATCCATGATTGGTTTTCGAGATACCATGAAATTGTTTTTTCTAGGCCAGATTCAATTGAAGTCATGGGTTTCCAACCAAGCTCCTTTTTTATCCTTGAAGCATCAATAGCATATCGCTGATCATGGCCAGGCCTATCTTCCACAAAAGCTATTTGCGTAACATAAGGTTTATGAGCAGGTTTTTGCATATCAAGAAGTGAGCATATTTTTTGAACTAGCTCTAAATTAGTCAATTCTGTGTTGCCACCAATATTATAGGTTCGGCCAGTTTGGCCTTTACTAAGAACTAATAGCAGCGCATCTACATGATCGTTTACATAAAGCCAGTCTCGGATATTATTGCCACTACCATAGATAGGAATTTCATTGCCAGCTATAGCACTCATTATGGTTACAGGGATTAATTTTTCTGGAAATTGAAACGGGCCATAGTTATTGGAGCAATTAGTAATGAGTACTGGCAGACCATATGTTTCACCCCAAGCTCTTACCAGATGATCTGATGAAGCTTTGGAGGCAGAATATGGACTATTAGGAAGGTATGCCGAGTCTTCATTAAATAAGCCTTGATCACCAAGAGATCCAAATACTTCATCTGTAGATACATGTAAAAATTTAAATTGAG
>Ga0209223_10001804_pt1 | contig 22694 bp, 17 predicted proteins | sample COG_06_FD_184750 | JGI IMG/M metagenome (GOLD analysis project Ga0209223, IMG submission 184750) | Pelagic Microbial community sample from North Sea - COGITO 998_met_06 (SPAdes) (version 2) | ecosystem: Environmental > Aquatic > Marine > Neritic zone/Coastal water | place: Helgoland, sampling...
TGACTTTGTGGTTGGGGGTAATTTTTATGTAAATGATGGAATCAAAAAGGGAGCAGATGAAAATAGATTTAGGTTTAATACGAATACCAGATGGCGATCTAAAAAACATGCAGGATTAAGTTATGGCTTGAATTCAAACTATAATGAGGAAACGGGAAATCTGTTTTTCCTTTGGCATAATGCGGATAGTGTATTGATGCCTCAGGGATTAACCGATACTGCTACTACAACATTAAGTGGATATCATTCTTACCGGTTAAATGTTGACCCATTTATTACTTTTATAGATACCGCTGGTAGAAAGCATTCGTTGAAAGGAAGGTTTTACAATACGACAAATAAAAACAATACAAATCAATCATCCATAGCAACTTCATATTATGCAGAATATCAATTTCAGCAGCAATATGATAATGGCGTGACATTTACAACAGGTCTGACAAACACATATACCAATGTTGTTGCAGAATTGTATGGTGATCACACTTCACATAATATTGCTTTTTTTACCCAAGGAGATTTAAAATGGAAACGATTTAATTTTACTGCAGGCTTAAGAGGTGAGCATTATAGAATTGATACTACACGTACCTTAACAACATATTCAACCAAAACAGATACATTTTCAATTCCTATCAAACCTGTTTTTAGATTGGGAGCTACCTATCAGCTTGCAGAAGAAACCTATTTACGTGCTTCTTATGGTGAAGGATATCGTTTTCCAACTATTGCAGAAAAATTTATTGCAACAAGTGTTGGGGGTTTAACTCTCTTTCCAAATGCAAATGTAAAAGCAGAGACAGGTTGGAGTGCTGAATTGGGAATCAAGCAAGGCTTTAAAATTGGCAACTTTATGGGGTACTTAGATTTAGCTGGTTTTATTACAGAGTACGAAGATATGATGGAATTTACTTTTGGGGTTTATGATTCAACAGGCGCTGAATGGGATACAGATCTAATGGGATATCCATCATTTAGTAATTTAGGTTTTCAATCTCAAAATGTTGAAGATGCTCGAATTATTGGAGGTGAAATTTCTATTGTGGGAAAAGGAAAAATTGGAAAAGTTGATATTGGAGTTCTTACTGGTTACACGTATATTCTTCCAAAAAGCATTAGAGCCGATTCAGCCTATTTAGCAACTTTTAGCGATTATTATTCTACTACAACGGATGCTAATGGTATTGAAACTACAGTAGCTGACCCTGACGTCATCTTGAAATATAGAAATAGACACAACTTTAAATTGGATATTGAATTTACATATAGAAAATTGGCGATAGGAATCAGCAATCGATACAATAGCTTTATGGAGCAAGTAGATGAAACCTTTACATCATCATTTTTAGGAGATCTTATTTTACCCGGTTATGGTGATTATAGAAATGCCCGGAGAATGGGAGATTATATACTAGATCTCAGAGTTGCATTGAGCGCATCTAAAAACGCCAAAGTTTCCTTTTTAATGAATAATGCCCTTAACAGAGAATATTCTAATCGACCCGGAAATGTTTTACCCCCAAGAACATTTCTCATACAGTATTCGTTTAATTTTTAATGAAAAAGTGCTAATCAAGTCAAAGATATTTGATTTTGATATGTAGTTTTTTAAACGTTATTTTTACCGAATGAAAATAGCCATACTGGATAAAGTACACCCTTTAATTGAAGAGGAGCTCTGTGAGAAGGGTTGGCAATGTGTCAATTTGTTTGAAGCGTCTAGAGAGGAGTTGAAACAAACAATTCATTCCTACCAAGGCATCATTTTAAGAAGTAGAATCAAAATGGATGAAGACTTCTTAAAAGAAGCTACATCATTACAGTTTATTGGTCGGCCTGGGGCTGGGCTCGAAAATGTTGATTTAGACTATTGTGAAGCGAATGGGATAAAAGTATTTCGATCTCCGGAAGGAAATAGAGCTGCAGTAGCGGAGCATACAATAGGAATGTTGCTGAGTTTGTTTAATAAGCTTAAAAAAGCAGATACTGAAGTAAGAAAAGGTGTTTGGTTACGAGAGGAAAATAGGGGTGTAGAATTGAGGGGTAAAACTATTGGTATTATTGGATATGGGTATATGGGAAAAGCATTTGCGCAAAGACTACTGGGTTTTGGAGTTCAGGTTATTGCTTATGACAAATACCTTCAGAATTTTGGAGATGACAATGTTACAGAAGTGAGTCTCCAAACTATTTTCGAAGAGGCAGAGGTGGTAAGTTTGCACACACCGCTAACCACAGAAACAATTGGTTTGGTAAATAGTGCGTTTTTAAAAGAATTCAAAAAGCCTATTTATTTTATCAATACAGCTCGAGGTCAGTCAGTTGTTACAAAGGCAATTATTGATGGAATTAAAGCACAAAGTATTTTAGGTGTTTGCTTGGATGTTTCTGAATACGAGAGCTCTACTTTTACAAAATTAGAAACTGAATCTTTTCCAGAAGAAATGGCGTATTTATACGGTTCAGATAGAGCAGTGTTGACACCGCATATTGCGGGTTGGACGCATGAAGCCAAGTTTAAAATGGCTGATTATTTAGTTAAGAAAATATTGGACGAGTTTAATTAGCCAAAACCAAATCTAGCATTGCTAATTCATAACTTTGCCATGGCACAACAGAATTTACATTGTGTTTCAGTAATTCTTTTCGAGTTGTTTCACCAATAGAAATTACACGTTGACCACGTATTGAATTTTCCGTATTAAAAAATGCTTCAACATTAGAAGGGCTTGTAAAAACGAGAATGTCAGATTCAGGTAATTTAAAATCAAGTTTTTGAATTGTTTTGTAAACGATTAATTCTGTTACTTGTGTTTTAGGTAATTTTTTCTGAATTGTTCTCACGCTCTTATCAGAAACAGGAAAAAGTACTGAGCCTTTACCTAGTGCTTTTACAAATCGTTTTGCAACTTTTTGTGTATTACCTTTGCCTATGTAATCTGCTTGTGCATATTTTGCTAGCGCTTTTCCGGTAGCTTTTCCAATAACACCAAATTTAGTCCCGTCTTTATAAGAGGGTTTATTTTCAAAAAACGCAGAAACGGCATTGCTAGAGCTAAAAAAGATCCAATCAGATTCAGGTGTTTCTTCAAATGGAACAGGAACGATTTCAATTAATGATTCATCATGAAGTTTGTACCCATTAGGCAAGAAACGTTTAAAATCACTATCCGATTTTAGCTCTCTAGAAATAAATACACGCTTACTTTCTTTTGCCTTGAGTAATTCTACTATTTCCTCAGCAGATGTGTTTTCTACATAAAGTCTTTTTGGAATTCCTTCCGAATTTTCTGCTTGAGAAACCCAAGTTTTCATAATTCCATATTCTTCTTCGCAATAAACTCCCAAAGGCAGTTGACATCCTCCATCCAATAGGTTCAATACTTTTCGTTCAATGTAAATGCGCTTTTGAACGCCTCTTTCGTTCATTTTTTGAAGTATTTTGAACAATTCCGTATCGTTTTCTCTTATTTGCAATCCAAGCACTCCTTGTGCCGGAGCCGGTATAAATTCTTTAGGATCTAGTGTTACAACATGAAATTCAGAAAGATCTATTTTAAGCCTTGTGACTCCGGCTTTTGCCAGCATAATAGCATCGTAATCTCCTTCTCGCAATTTATTGATTCGAGTTGGAACGTTACCGCGGAGTTCCTTAATTTCTATATCAGGCCGAAAAGCTAATAATTGCGATTTTCTCCTAGCAGAAGAAGTTCCAACAATTGCTTTTTCTTTCATTGAAAACCTTTTACTTGTGTTCACCGCTTCCTTTCTAATTAACAGCAGTTCAGAAGGGTCTTCTCTATCTGACACAGCTGCAACAAGCAATCCTCTTGGAGGGTTAGTCTCTAAATCTTTATGTGAATGAACCGCTAAATCAATCTTTTTATTTAGGAGCGCTTCTTCAATTTCTTTAGTAAAAAAACCTTTACCCTCCATTTTATCAAAACTTAGGTCTTGAATTTTATCCCCTTGCGTTTGAATAATCTCTAGCTCAACAGTGCATCCTAAATCTTCTAGTTGAGATTTCACGCTATATGCTTGCCACAAAGCGAGGTCACTTCCGCGCGAACCAATAATTACTTTCTTACTCATGTTGGGATTATTGTTGATTTTTAATTAGTATTTCTCTAGCCATTTTCATGGGAACACTAATATATTTTTTCTCTAAATAAGAAACCACTTTGTCTAATACTTCTTTAGATTCTCCATCTAGTTGATTTAACTCTTGGGCAAAAACTTCAGTAAAGGCTTTTTCTTTGATATCTTTTACTGTTTTTGGAACAGCTTTCATTGCTATTTCAACTCTTCTAAGATGAAATGCTTTTTTGAAATCTTCAAAGTGTTCTTTTAATATTTTATTACACTTAGTAATTTCTTTTTCTCTCTCCTTTAGGTTTTGTTCAGCAATAATTTTTAAATCTTCTACAGCGATTAATTGAACATTATGTTGCTTTGTTAACTTTCTGTCAAAGTCATTCGGAACAGCAAGGTCAATAACAATTTTTCGAGAAGTATCATTATCTAATAATTTACTATATACCTCTTCTGTAAATATTTTATTGGCAGATCCTGTGCAGGTTACAATAACATCAAAATCTCCTTTGTAATTATTTAAATCGGATAATGGTAAAGCTACTCCATTTACATTTCCAGCTAGCCATTCAGCTTTTTCCAAGGTTCTATTAAAAAGAGTGAAATTATTAAAACCATGTTTATCTAGAAAACGAAGCATGTTAGCGCTGGTTTTACCCGCTCCTACGACTAAAAATTTCGAATTACTATTTATATTGAGGCTTTTTAACTTGTGGTAGGCTAACGAGACAACTGAAACGGGTTTAGTGGCTATGTCACTTTGCGTGTAAACTGCTTTAGCTGCGTTTATTGTTCTTTCAATAGCTATTCGAATAACATCTCCTGTAAGGTTCATTTGTTTCGAATCTTCAAATGCTTTTCGAAGTTGTGTAATGATTTCTCTTTCGCCAATTACCAAGGAGTCTAATGATGAAGCTACATTGAATAAATGCAAAATAACTTCTTCACCTTGTAATATGGAGCAGTTTTCAGTTGCAAAACTTATTTGTTTAGAATCCCAATTAGGATTAAATGCTTGAAAGAATTTAACTAAGTAGGCATTCGTTAAATTTTCTTTTGTAGTAAATACAAATTCTACTCTGTTGCAAGTAGAAAGATACATGAGCTCATTAATGTTAGCGTTTTGGCACAAAAAATCAAGTCGGTCTTGTTTTTCCGTGTCTTCGACGTGAAATTTACCTACTTTATCTATTTCAGTAGTTTTGTGGGTAAATGCTATGACTTTTAATGTATTCAGAATATCTATAGATTATGACAAATGTGTTAAAGAATGCCTCTTTTTATGTCATACAAATGTCATACAATGTTTAAATATATCCATTCTGAATAAATCTTGTTTATTCTGAGTTTTTGTTCTGTTTAATAAAAGGTAGGTCATAACTTCATTCTACGTTTTTATTAGAAAAATAAAAGAGGTTTTCAACCTTTGCCATTTAACAAGTTAACCACACATCTTTAAAACAGCCATGTTGATTACCTTACCTTTGGTAGGTTAATACCTGACGTTATGTATAAAGTAATTACTATTGTTTGTGTTTTTTTATTTTTGGGTTTTAATGCTCAGGAAAATGCTTTCCAGAAAAATGGAAATGTTAAATCTGATCAGGAAGTATATGCTGAAGGGCAGCCAGAATATTCCAGGGTACTGATTATTCCTTTTGAACCGAAAATGTACATTTCTAGTGCAGATAAAGAGATTGCTAATCGGACAAATCTTACCCATCAAGAGATTCGAGAAAATATGCGATATGGCATATCTAACCAAATGAGGAATGCGCTAGGAAAAGGGATGAAATCGGTTTCTTTACTGCACATTGATACTGGAGATGTTGGAAGAGATTTGGGATACATTTATAATTCTATTGGGTATAAATACAAGCCCTTACCCACAGAGGATGTTGCTAAGAATAAACAAAACGAAGTGGACGTAAAACCAATAAATAAATTGAAGGGGTCATTTAATAAGTTGATAAAACATGATAACCTTGGTCCCAAAGAAACGGATGGAGGAACACGGATAAAAAATGGGCAGATTCACTCAACGGTTAGTTATGGTGAGAAGTTTATGAATACGTCTATTCATAATCCTAATTTACTAAAAGTGTTGAGTGTTAAATACAATGCGGATGTGTTTCTTTTCATTAATGAGTTAAACATTGAAGCAGCTGCATCTGCTTCTAGGTCGGGCTTATCGACATTGTCTTATAAAAGAAAAGTAAAAGTCCATTACACCATTTTTAATAAGGATGGTAAGCAGCTTCATGGAGGTGCCGCCATTGTTTATATGCCATCTACTACAAATGATATGAATAAGATAATAAATAATTATTTTTCAATCTTGGCGCAAAATATGTCAGATAACATCCCAAGTGCGCAAACTTCAAAAATTGAACAGGAGAAATTGAAAGAGGAAGAAAGAAAAGCTAAAGAACAGCGTGACGAGATTAAAAAACTTTAGGTGATTTCTTTATTTATTGCCGCTAGCTAAATTATTTTGTTTGTTAGCTATTTAATCAATGAGTTTCCACAAGAGAAATTAATCCAACTTAGTTAGCAGAATTTTCCTGTAAATAAAAAAGGACTGTTATAAACAATGACTAAGCCCATATAAATCGAGATAAAATATTCTTGCAAAAGGATGAAGTGCTCTTTTTTATTGTTGGCGTAATTCTCAGGGGCTAAATTGTTAAGAACTCTGAGAAACTAAAATGAAGACACACCGTTACATTAATAAATTAGAAATATAATGATTACTTTAAAAGGACATATATTCAATGAGCATTGCCGATTTAAATTAAAATCGGGAAAGGAGGTTTATGGGATAATATGGCAAGTAAGTGTTGAAGATTCCCCTGCTTATTTCTTTACTTCAGCATCCCAAAAAGTAAAAATAGAAACATCTGAAAACCGATTGGAAATGATTCAAGAATTGGGGTTCAAATTAGATATTAATGATGTAGTGATGTCTGAGAACCTAGCTTCATAATTCTAATCACCTTTAGTTTTTTAGCTAATCCTATCCGCATTAGCTCAACTCAAAATTTAAAAGACTTCAAGTAAAAAGGTTCAACATAAGCTACATCTTCAAATTCCTTTTTGGAAAACTTTAAATAAGATAGATTGATCATTCCTTTTGAAGAGGATAAATGATTTTCAATCCTGACATTAGCAGGAATAACGGCATTACACTTTTCAGCGCCATCGCCAATTAAGATAATTTCTTTGTTTGCGTCGAAAAACGCTACGTCAATCACTTCTGCTGAAATAGGAGTTTTCATCTCAGCTTTATTATTAAAAGCTGCTGTATAGACTTCCATTCTTCTGGCATCTATCATTGGCATCAAAATAGTATTTGCATCTATCACGTTATTGTTTAAGTAGCCGCAAGCTAATACCGATACTGAATCTATGCTGATTAATGGGATATCTAAGGCGTAACAAAACCCTTTAGCACTAGAAATCCCAATTCGCAAACCAGTATAAGATCCTGGTCCTTTAGAGACGCAAACAGCGGCTAAATCTTTAAGTTGGTAATCTACTTGTGTAAATAAATCCTTAATAAATACGTTTAGTTTTTCAGAATGAATGTATTTATCAGAAGATTCTTCTTTAACGGCTAGAAGCTCTCCATCAAGACCAAGTGAGACAGAACAAACTTTGGTAGAAGTTTCGATGTTTAATATTAGGGTCATTGAATAGAGATTGTTAAAATTGATTTTATATGGTTCGGTAATTTTAGTTCTGCAGATTATTCAATACTCGTAACAATTGCTTCAACTCTTCTATTGGCTTTACTTTGAGTTTCTGTAAGCGCTTTTTTGTAAATAATTTTAGAGTTGCCATAGCCAACATAAGTTAGTTGATTTGGGTTTATGTTTTTGTTAACTAAATAGTCCACAATAGATTTTGCTCGCTCCTTTGAAAGTTCTTTATACCTTCTTTTATTTCTCCCTTTACCATTTACATGCCCTCCAATTTCGACCATAATATGTGGGTTTTCCATTAAAAATGAAGTTAGCTTTATTAAGTCGCCTTGACTAGAAGGTAGGATGGTGGCTTTGTCCCCCAGAAAACTTATGTGTTCAAATTGTAATTTCGATCCTATTGTTAATTTTTTAAGTGTAAAAACGAGTGAAGAATCACCTATTATTTTATGAAAATAATTAAAAGTTTCTTGCTCGAATCCTTTGCTCGTAAGGGTGAATCTATAACGTGTAAGCCTTTTAACATTTTCTATAATCCAATCACCAATACTGTCCCTATAAACGGAATCAGTGCTTCTTGTTTCTTTAACTTCTATATTTAGGTTTTCAATTTTTGCTCCAGTTTGATCAACTGCACTAATATGTATTTTTGGTGGAGGTTCTTTTACTTTCGGAATTTCGATAATATCTAATCTTTTTTCCGCGATTGTTTCTGAATACACAGTTTTAAATTGAAAGCTTCCAATACTGCCATAAGGACCATCAATTATTAAATAATACTCTTCGCCAGCAAACACCAGTAAAGGTGCAGAGAAAGAAGGAGATCCCCCCGCCGCCGCAAAATAATTGTCATAACCATCTTTTAATCCAGTTACACTTTTTTCTTCAGGCTTTTTTCTGCATATATTGGAGCGAACGGGTAGTATTTTATTAGTAGCTATAGAATCGCAATAATTATCGCCATTTATTTTAAAGATTGAAAAATCATAGTCTTCATCCGGTAAATCAGGGCGGATAAAAAACTCGAACTTTGCGTCTTTAGTGAAAATCAACTTAATCCAAAGTGTGTTATGTTCTTTCGTGAAAAAATAAGGGTTTCGAATATCATGCCCTTTGATTTCCAATTTGTAACCATGTCCTTTAGGAATATTTATAGCTCCGGTAATAGAGTCGTAAAATACAACAGATCCAGCACAGTCAGATTGTTCCTTGCCAAACTTTTGCCCAAATCCAATATTGACTAGAGCAAATAATATGATTAATAAAATGTGCTTCATTGGTTGCTAAATGCAAGTTTAATGAAAGAATTTAAGGTATAAAAGATTTCTTTTAAACAAAATATTGTTTTCGCCTTTATAAAATGTAAAATTGAAAAAACGTTTCTGGCGATAGCTATCAGGAAGGCTTAAGCAATAAAAGAACACTAGAATTAAAAATAGGATATGGATGTAATACCACCCTGTTAAAATACTTTTTTACGAAGAACGAAATTTTGTCCCAAATACACACTTCTAACTTGTTCATCATCTGCCAATGCTTCCGCAGCTCCAGATTTAAGAATTGAGCCCTCAAATAATAGGTAAGCTCTATCTACAATGCTCAAGGTTTCTTGAACATTATGGTCTGTTATTAATATTCCTATGTTTTTTTTCTGAAGATCTAAAACGATTCTCTGAATATCTTCTACAGCAATTGGATCTACTCCTGCAAATGGTTCATCAAGAAGAATGAATTTTGGATTGATGGCTAATCCTCTTGCGATTTCAGTCCTTCTTTTTTCTCCTCCTGAAAGTTTATTTCCCAGATTTTTCCGAACATGTTGGAGCCCAAATTCATTTAAAAGTTCCTCTAGTCTTTCCTGTTGTTTGGTCTTCGAGAGTTTAGTCATTTGTAGAATAGCAAGTATATTATCCTCTACGCTTAATTTTCTAAATACGGACACTTCTTGCGGTAAATATCCAAGTCCCATTTTTGAACGTTTGTACATAGGAACTTTTGTGATATCTTTATTGTCTAAAAATACTTTGCCAGAGTCTGGTTTTACTAGGCCAACAATCATATAAAAGGATGTTGTTTTTCCTGCCCCATTTGGTCCTAATAAACCAACGATTTCCCCTTGTTTCACCTCTATCGTTACACCTTTTACAACTTCTTTACTTTTATAAGCTTTCCTTATTTCTTCCGTTCGTAATATCATAAATTTGCTCTTAAAATTCAAACTGTAATTTCCCTCTAATTCCAAATGGACTAACCTTCATTCCATCTACTTTATGACTTAGATAGGTGAGTCTCCAAACGGCATCTACTCTAAAAAATGAAAAGATGTTTTCGATTCCTGCTGCTAACTCCATATAAGGCTTTGCCCTTAAGCTTGTTGTGTAGTCTGCTAAGTCCATTAAAATAATGTTTTTTTTGTCAAGTGTACCGTATATGCCTTTAAAAGTAATGACCTCTCGCCATTTTAATTTTTTGAGTAACGGAATTTTATTTAAAAATATTCCTCCAAGATGCTGATGTATATTGAAACTGACATATTCGTCACTTACAAATTCATTAATGTTCATTAGGTTGTAAGAGTTTTCGTTGTATCCCCAAGTTTCATTTCCAGGGTGTACTTCTAGCAAAGGGTATGGGAGATCACCCCAAACTTTACCAACTGAAAATTGATATTTTGTAGTTCCAATAATGCCTAACGAAAACTTATGTTTGTAACCAAAAACAAGTTTGTGATATTCATATTCACTGTTAAATAAATTTGGAATTCCATATGTGTAAAAAACAGTAATAATAGGATGTTTGGTTCCTAAAGATACTCTGTCGAACTCTCCAGAAACATGTTTTTCATTGTGAGCATATCGGATCAATAATGAAGCTTCAGAAGTTGTAATATTTGTTATTGAATCTTGAATTGATGTTTCTGGGTTGGTTTTTATAAAAGGTGTAATTCCTAAAGGTGAAATCGAAGCATTTCGAAGCATTATAGTACTCTGTAATCCAGCAGTCCATTCTCTCTCGAAAGAAGCTCTATATTTAGTATTAAAGACTAATTTATTTAATGGGTTTCTTCGTGCAACTGAAGATACAGCATTTGCAGAGTTAAAGGAATTTGAACTCAGTCCAACTTGTTCAACATCATGTTTGTAAACCAATTTCATTAGCCTTCTTGGCTCTTTAGTAAGAAAGAATCGCGTCCCGCCTCCATATTTGAATTTTTCGTCTAATAAGCCATAAGCTGCGTATCCAGATATTTCTATAGATTTACTAAAGTCGTTACTGGTTCTTCCACCAATACTAAATCGATGTCCTTCAATCGGGTTCCAGCTGTATAGAGAATATATTGGGCCAAGTTCAAATTTCCCAATTATTTTGTATCCCGTAGCAATAGTTTTAATAACGTCGGTGTAACTCTTAATTATTGGTAAGTTATTTAATGTATCGATCATGTCGTAAACACCTTGCTCTTTTTCTGTTAAGGTATCCTGCCGGTGTTCAGTCCAGTATTCTTTGCTTTTTAGTTGCACGCTATCTTCGACAACAATATTCTCCAACCCTTTATAGAATTGATTTGTCTTAGGTTTATTTATAATAAAGTCAGAATAGTAAGTTGCTTTTCGTCCATAAAATCCAGTTTTATTTTTTACTACAGAAAAAGAGATGAATAGCTCATCTTTTGTTAGCATCCAAACCTCATCTTCCACTTGTTGGAAAGTTTGGGTAATGGATAATTCTTCCACTAAATTAAGGTTGGCATCTTTTGCCATTTTGCCTTCAATCTTTTTAACTGCGTAAGTAGTATCGTGAACCCATATAGTTCCATTAAGGGTTAGTTCTCCTTTCCTCTTCGGCATGTATTTTAATTCATAACACCAATACCCATCAATATTCATGCTATCCATTAAGTAGTATTTATAATAATTTAATCCATAATTTGCTATTGGGCTAATGAAATCCCGTCCTAATAATTTTAGTTGATTTTCATAGACATTAATTTGCTGATACATATCTCCTGTAAATTGTGAAACACTTTCATTGTCAACTCCAGAGACTCTAGTAGCTTTTATTGTTTCTTTGTGAGATTTTGGATTTTTTCGATAGTGGTATTTCGAAATGGATTCTGAGATTAAGATAGGTAAATAGGGTTTCCCATCTGTTGTATCAATATTATCGAATATAAAATCGAATTTTTTAAACACTTTACTTTTTTGAAATTTATTTGAGAGGTTATTGATATCAAATTCCATTTTATTGTAAACTTCATACTCATACGATTCTAACTTTTCCCTATTGTTAATGTGCTTGTTTGCAATTACTTTTTTAAGAATGGGATGTGCTGGGTTTATATCACTAGGAATTACGATTAATTCAGGTAAATCTGTCGACGCTTCTGAAAGCTTAAAATTGACTTCCTGGGCAATATCTTTTTTAATAGCAATGGTCAACCTTGTGTATCCAACAAAGGAAGCTGAAAGAGAATCGGTGCCATAATAAGATTCTAATTCATAATATCCATCTAAATCTGTTGTTATTCCAATTTTCGAGCCCTGAAACATAACGTTAACAAAAGGGAGCGTTTCTTCAGTTTCGGCATCCGTTACAATGCCATAAACTTTTGTTTTTTGCCCAAAGCTGTTTATACGTATTAGCAAAATCATGCAAATTAATATGTGATATGTTTTAATCAATTTATTTACACTAAGTTATTTTCTTTTTTTTGCCACTCTTTTTGAGGCAATGATCCCTATTTCATAAAGGATTAATATAGGAAAAGAGACCAGTACTTGACTTATAACATCTGGAGGGGTTATTATTGCCGAGAGCACCAATATGGCAACTAAGGCATGTTTCCTATACTTTATTAGGAGTGCTGGAGAAATAATGCTGAGTTTAGTAAGAAGGTAAATAATTATGGGTAGTTCAAAAAATAGTCCACTAAAAAGCGTTGTGGTTGTTATCATTGTCATATAACTATTGATGGTGAAGTTGTTTTGAATCTCTGCGGTAAGTTTATAAGAACCAAAAAACTGAACGCATAATGGACTGACTAAAAAGTAGCCGAATGCTACTCCAAAAAAGAACAGTAGCGATCCATAAAATACAATCCCTTTTGTTACATAGACTTCCTTGTTTTTAAGTCCAGGCTTTACAAAGCTCCATATTTGATGAAAAATAAATGGAAAGCACATTAAAAATCCTCCTACTATAGCAAAGTACATGTTGGTAGCAAATTGCTGTGTCATTTCAATCGATTGAATATCAATAGGGATTTCTGTTCCGCATAATGTGTCTTCTAATCCAAGTGATTGGGACATCCAACAAAAGAACTGGTAGGTAGGAAAATCCATTTCTGACATGGCTAAATACACATGATTAATAATAGGATCTGTGTAAATAAATAAAACCGTTGCTATAATTAAAATGGCAATGGAAGACTTTACCAAACGCCATCTCAATTCCTCAAGGTGTTTTAAGAAAGGCATTTTTTTATCGTCTTTTTCTTCTTCAGCCATTTTTAAATTAGTATATCCAATGTTAAGGGCAGCGAAAATACGGAATATCGTTAAATTAATCATGCATGGAGAGCTATATAAAAGAAGTATATAGTAATACGGAGCAAAGTACGAACTGTGCACGTCCATTCTTAGGCTTCTTCAAAATGACTGATTTCATCATTTAATAAGCCAAATATTCTTTTCTTCTCCTTATTTTTGTGGTTCAAATAATTAGAAAAGATAGGTTGAGTTCTCGGGTTTCAAAATACATTTCATATAAGAAAAAGGCTGTTTCAAAACACAAGGTTCATTCACCATTTGTATTTGATTTAATAGTCGATGTTTTTGAAAACGAGAATAGTTATTACTCCTTTCCTGCAGTGGAGTTGATTCGTAAAAAACTATTACTAACCAAACGCACTCTTACGGTTGAAGATATGGGTGCTGGCTCCCGAGTTTTTAAGTCGAATCAAAGAAAAATAAAGGATATAGTAAAGTATTCTGCTCAGAAACCTAAATATGCACAGCTATTATTTAAATTGGTGAATTATTACCAGCCTAATACTATTTTGGAGCTCGGTACATCTTTAGGTTTGACAACAGCCTATTTGGCTAAAGCCAGAAAAAAAGCTAAAGTTTATACCTTCGAAGGAAGTCCAGAAATTGGTGAAGTGGCTAAAAATACTTTTAAATCTTTACTCATTAAAAACGCAGAATTGGTCCAAGGGAATTTTAGTGAAACCTTGCCAGAAACTCTTCCTAAAATTGCTGTTTTAGATTTTGCTTTTTTTGATGGTAACCACCAAAAGAAACCAACACTTGAATATTTTAATCAGTGTTTAGAGAAAGCAAATGAGCAGAGTATATTTGTTTTTGACGATATCCATTGGTCAGATGAAATGACAGAAGCTTGGGAAGAGATTAAAAAGCATCCGGAAGTAACTCTTACCATCGATATTTTCCAATTTGGGATTGTTTTTTTTCGAAAAGGAGTTGAGAAACAACATTTTGTATTGAATTATTAACCTGTTTAGATAGCTAAGTAACACGTCATTGCCAATCCCGATTTAATGGGTAAAGCAATCTCACCATTGAATTCGATTTCTTTGTAGGTCATGGATGTTAGACTCCATTCCTGCGAAAGCAAGAATCTTATTTATTGATGAACTAAGGTTCTCTATCTCCATTGCATTTTTTATATAATGTCATTATTTTTATGTGATAATATTCCTATATTTCTAAAATGAAATTAAGTAGTTATATCTTACAGTTTGTAGTATTCGTTTGTATTGTTCTGTTATTTACAGAGTGCGACAACAATGCAAAATTTGAACGAGATATTAATACGTTTTTTGCAACATTATTCTTTCTTATTGTTATGATTATTGGAGGTATACCTTCCATTGTTTTTAGTGCAATAAGCACTAAGTCTCCCAAATCATCAATACGGGTTATTGCTATCGTATTTGTTTCTGTTTTTGCCCTATGTTCTGTAATTTCTATACCATTATTTGGAGAATTTTGGCGTAAAGGGGCAAAAGATTGGATTGCCTTTATAGCCTTTATTCAATATGGATCCTTGACTCTTTCGATACTACTAATTGTTGTAAGGGCCAATAATAAAAACAAAATAATTCAGAATAGTCCACCAGTTACCAAGCCAATAAACAATGGTAAAGTGAAAGATGATAATTCAGATGATGAAATAGATTATTTGGACGAGATCTTAAATGATTAACCTACTCCATTGATTGGGTTGGTTTAGAAGATAACTCAATCACTTTTTCGTATTCTTCAGGAGATAGATCATTGAAGAAATAGTTAACCGGATTGATTGCTTTTCCATTTTTCCTTACTTCATAATGTAGGTGTGCACCAACAGAAGCTCCTGTGTTTCCTACAAATGCAATTACATCACCTCTTTTTACTCTTTGTCCTTTTTTTACATTGTATTTACTACAATGCGCATATCTTGTTTTATAACCAAAACCGTGATCGATAATCACGATCTGACCGTAACCGCTCATCCAATTAGCTTTTTCTACGATACCATCACCAGAAGCATATATTTCTGTCCCACTTTTGGCTGTAAAGTCCATTCCAGCATGTAGTTTCATGATTTTGTAAATAGGGTGCATTCGCATTCCAAAACCAGATGCTAAACGTGTTAAATCAGCATTGTTAATAGGTTGGATAGAAGGAATTGAGTGTAGGATTTCTCCTTTGGTTTTAATCAATTCAATCACTTCATCATAGGATCGTGATTGAGCAACTAGCTTTTTTTCTATTTTCTCTATTTTTTTCGCTATATCGATAACTAGTTCACTGTGGGCAATGTTTTTATACTTGTCATATTTCATGGGGTTTCCCCCGGTACCTAGACCTCTTTTGTGTTGTGGATATGGGTCCGCCTCAAAAATAGCTCTGTATATATTGTCATCTCGGCTTTGCGACTCTCCCAAGATTAATTCAATTTCTTCTAATTCTCTCATAAAACTAATTAGCTCTTCTTTGGTCGAATCAACATCCATTTTAGCTTCTTTAATTCCTTGGTTTTTAATGTAGGGGTATAGTAATGCAACAACTATTGTTGTAAAAACAATGGCAGAAATGATGAAATAAGAAAACTTTCTAATATAACCTTGCCAACCAAGTTCTACTTCTTCGTAATTTAAACTCTCAGGATTGTATCTGAATTTGGTTTTTGACAAAATAGGTTTATTTGTGAGGGTGAAATTAGGGTAAAATCGCTAAATTTGCAACCTTCTAGACTAGCTTAAGGTTTAAGGCATTGATATAATAAAAATTAACGGAATGACATCTAAGGAAATACGTCAAAAATTTCTCGACTTTTTTGCTTCAAAAAATCACAAAACCGTTGAGTCGGCACCTATGGTGGTAAAAGATGACCCTACACTTATGTTTAATAACGCAGGGATGAATCAATTTAAAGATATATTCCTTGGTAATTCTACTCCCAAAGATGTTCGTGTTGCAAATTCTCAAAAATGTTTACGTGTATCTGGTAAGCACAATGATTTAGAAGAAGTAGGTGTTGATACGTATCACCATACAATGTTCGAAATGTTAGGAAATTGGTCTTTTGGAGATTATTTTAAAAAGGAGGCAATCGAATGGGCATGGGAATTATTGACAGTGGTATATGGTTTGGATAAAGACAGATTATATATTACCGTTTTTGAAGGCGATAAAGAAGATGGCACGGAGAAGGATCAGGAAGCTTACGATATTTGGAATTCAATAATTCCAGCGGAGTATATTTTAGCATGTGATAAAAAAGACAACTTTTGGGAAATGGGAGAAACTGGCCCATGTGGACCTTGCTCCGAGATTCATATAGATTTAAGAAGCGATGATGAACGTAAAAAAACTCCCGGAACTGAATTAGTAAATATGGATCACCCACAAGTGATTGAGATCTGGAATTTGGTTTTTATGCAATATAACCGAATGTCAGATAGAAGCTTGGTTCCGCTGAAGAACAAACACATTGACACTGGAATGGGATTTGAACGTTTGGCAGTTGCATTACAAGGAAAAACGAGTAATTATGATACAGATATTTTTTCCCCACTATTAAATAAAATAGAAGATTTATCGGGGTTAAAATACCGTCCCGAAAATGAGGAAAAACATAAACAAGCATTGATGGTAAACATTGCAATGCGGGTTATTTCAGATCACGTTAGAGCAATTGCTTTTTCAATAGCAGACGGTCAGCTACCCTCAAATACTGGTGCTGGTTATGTAATTCGAAGGATTTTAAGAAGAGCAGTACGTTATGGTTATCAATCTCTTGAATTGAAAGAACCATTTATGTATCGACTAGTGCCGGTTCTGGCAAATCAAATGGGAGATGCTTTTCCGGAATTAGCAAATCAAAAAGTGTTAATTGAAAAGGTAATAAAAGAAGAAGAAACTTCTTTTTTTAGAACGCTTGAACTTGGTTTAAAAAGAATCGATCAGATTTGTATAAAATTAAATGCTGAAAAGAAGAATGTTGTGCCAGGTAAGGAAGTTTTTGAATTGTATGACACATTTGGGTTTCCAGTAGATTTAACCAACCTAATTGCTGAAGGTTATAAGATGACTATTGATGAAGTAAGTTTTAATGAGGAATTGGAAAAACAAAAAAGCCGTTCTCGTAAAGATGCTGAAACAGAAACAGGCGACTGGGTTGTCCTAAAACAAGATGATAAGGAAGAGTTTGTTGGATACGACTATACCGAATCTGAGGTATATATCACAAGATATAGAAAGGTAATTGTGAAGGAAAAAGAAGTGTACCAGCTTGTTTTTAATTTCACACCATTTTATGCTGAAGGTGGCGGGCAAGTTGGAGATAGAGGGTACATTGAGGCGAATGGTGATAAAACATCAATTTTCGACACCAAGAAAGAGAATAACTTAATAATTCACTTTACGAATGAATTACCAGCAGATACATCCTCCAACTTTAAGGCAGTAGTTGATACGAATAAAAGAACCCTTACTGCTAATAATCATACTGCCACGCATTTAATGCATGAAGCTTTGAGAGATGTTTTAGGAACGCATGTAGAGCAAAAAGGCTCTTTGGTAAACGAAAAATATTTGCGCTTCGATTTTTCTCATTTTAGCAAAGTAACTGACGAAGAGATAGCTAAAGTTGAGGCTTTAGTAAATCAACGTATTCGTCAAAATATTAATTTGGAAGAGCAAAGAATGGTTCCTGTAAACAAAGCAAAAGAGATGGGAGCGATGATGTTGTTTGGAGAAAAATATGGAGATGTGGTTCGCGTTATTAAGTTTGGTACGAGTATAGAACTCTGCGGAGGAATACATGTTGAGAATACTTCTCAAATTAGCTCTTTTAAAATAACAACGGAAAGCTCAATTGCTGCGGGAATAAGACGAATTGAAGCTATAACATCAATAGCAGCAGATAAACACCTGCAGTCTCAATTGGACTTAATTGATGAAGTGAGGGATTTATTAAAAGGTCCAAAAGACATAAAAAAAGCTATCATTGACCTACTATCTCAAAACTCTAGATTAGGTAAGGAGATAGAATCTTTTAAAAAAGACAAAGCAGGGGATGTTAAAAAGGAATTATTGGATGCAATAGAGCCCATTAATGGAGTTAACTTTTTAGCGAAAAAAGTAGATTTAGATAGTGGAGCAATTAAAGATTTGGCATTTCAATTAAAGGGGGAGGTCGATGATTTGTTTATGATATTGGGAGCAGAAATAGATGGAAAGGTTGTTATCTCAATTGCTCTTTCCGATAGCTTAGTTAAAGGAAAGGATTTGCATGCAGGAAATATGATTCGTGAGCTAGCTAAGGAAATAGCAGGTGGTGGAGGTGGACAGCCAACCTTTGCAACTGCTGGAGGAAAAAATGCTAGCGGAATTTCAATTGCATTGGCTAAGGCAAAGGATTATTTAGCTTAGGCAAAAAGTTACTTTTGATTGAAATTTTAACGGTATTTTATTATCCTTTTGGATTAGCGTATAGATTTACATCCTTGCCAGTTATCGTGTCGCTACATAGGATTACTAATCTTTCTATAATGTTTCTTAGCTCACGAATATTACCAGTCCAATTGACATCCTTTAATGCAGTGATACCACTTTTGTCAATTACTTTTAAAGGTAATCCTTGATCTTCACAAATAATTGCTAGAAAGTGTTCCGCCAATATTGGAATATCATCCTTTCTGTCATTTAATGAAGGTACATGAATTGGAATTACATTTAGTCTATGATATAAATCCTCTCTAAAGTTTCCTTCTTCAATTTCTTTGCGCAAGTTTTTATTAGTAGCGGCTAGCACTCTTACATCAACCTTAATTTCTTTATCCCCCCCAACGCGGGTAATCTTATTTTCTTGTAAAGCTCTTAAAACTTTTGCTTGAGCCGAAGCGCTCATATCTCCAATTTCATCTAAAAATATTGTTCCGCCATTTGCAGTTTCGAATTTACCAGGACGTTGTTTATGCGCAGATGTAAAAGCCCCTTTTTCGTGTCCGAATAACTCACTTTCAATTAATTCTGAAGGTATGGCAGCACAATTCACTTCCACAAAAGGAGCTTTTTCTCTCGTACTTTTTTCATGTAATTGACGTGCTACTAGTTCTTTTCCAGAACCGTTCCCGCCTGTTATTAAGACTCGGGCGTCTGAAGGTGCAACTTTTCCAATCATTTCTTTAATTGCCGTAATAGCTTCAGATTCTCCAATTATATCAGTTACTTTTCCCTTGCTAACTTTTCGTTTTAGTTTTTTTACTTCTTGAATCACCTCTTTATTATCGAGTGCATTTCTTAATGTAACGAGTGTTCTGTTGAGGTCTAGCGGCTTTTGAATAAAGTCATAAGCTCCTTTTTTTATTGCTTCAACTGCGGTTTCCACATTTCCATGCCCAGAAATCATTACAACAGGAGTTTCGATATTATTTTCTACAATTTTATCTAAGACTTCCATGCCGTCCATTTTAGGCATTTTAATATCACATAAAATAAGGTCGTACTTGTTTTTCAAGATTAAATCCAATCCAGCTTTACCATCTTCAGCAGTCTCTACAGTAAACTTTTCGAATTCTAAGATCTCTTTAAGTGTACTTCGAATAGGCCTTTCATCATCTATTACTAATATTTTTGTCATGGTGTGTTTTTTTTAAGATGCCTTGATAGAAATAATTGTGCCGTTTATAAACGTTACTTATGTCTCAGCCATTTAAACATTTCTTTATAGGACGCTTTTTTTCCGTACATAAGTATTCCTGTTCTATAAACACGACCAGCAACCCAGGTTGTTCCAATAAAGGTAGCAATAAGTAAGCTCATAGATAATACAATTGCCCAGCCTAGTCCTTCAGCTCCCATGGAGACTCTAACTAACATAACAATAGGGGAGGTGAATGGAATTTGACTGCACCATTCTACAGCTGCACTATTCGGGTTTTCAATTGCCATAGCCGCAACGATATATGCAAATATTAAGGGTGCAGTAACGGGAAGCATAAATTGCTGCGTATCCGTTTCGCTATCAACAGCTGCTCCAATGGCGGCAAGTAACGATCCATACAGTAGGTAGCCACCAATGAAATAGAAAATAAACAGGCCGATCATCAAGCCCCAAGGAATTTGATTAAATATTAAATCTTGGAATTCTTTTCCAGTTTCTGTTATATCAGTATTAACAGGTTCTACTGTAACTCCCACTGCAACTTGCTCTATCTGGGCAGTTTGAGCAACATTCTCAGGGTTCATCAGGTCGGGAAATATGGTAAGGCTTAATGTAGTCGTTAAAGCAAGCGAGAGCATTACCCAAATTATAAATTGTGTTAGTCCAACAAACATAATTCCAATAATTTTGCCCATCATTAATTCGAATGGTTTTACGGAAGAAACAATAACCTCTACTATTCGATTTGATTTTTCCTCAATCACTCCTTTCATGACTTGTATGCCATACATGAAAATAAATAGGTAAATCATTAACCCAAATATAAAGCCAACTCCCGCACGCATACCAACGTTTTTTTCTTCATTCGAAACAACATCAATTGTATGTAATTGAACTTTGTTTTTTAATCGAGCATAGTCTTCGTTGCTAATTTTTAGTTCTTTTAGCCTCAAGCGTTCAATGGAACCATCAACAATATTCTCTAAGTGTCTTTGAACATTAGAACTAGGAGCGTCTTTATAAAATAATTTTCCAACACTCGTATTTCCAGAAACGATGTTTGCAGGTAAATAAAGAAAGATGTCGTATTGCTCACTTTCTTTAAGGAAAGTTTTTCCGGCATCAATATTTTCTATGCCCTCATCTTGACTGGAGGTTAGATGATATTTTTCCGATTGTAACAATGTATTACTTAAAACATACGTGTCATCAAGAACTAAAATTTCTAAATCTTTTTCCTCTTGTTGCCCAAGCCAAATTGCTCCAACCAAGAACCCAACCAATAATATTGGTCCTAAAATGGTCATTAAGAGAAAAGATTTTTTCTTAACTCTGGTTGTGTATTCTCGCTTTATTATTAAACCAATTTTACCCATCTTGATTTGTGTTTTCGTTTACAACTTCTTCTTCAGTGGTAGATTCGTTTTCAACAGCTCTAATAAATATTTCATTCATACTTGGAATAACTTTATTAACGCTTTGAATTTCCACAGCATTAATAATTCCCTTAAGAAAATCATTTAATTGAGTTCCCCCTGTTAGTTTGATAGTAGCAATAGCATGATGTTCGTCTAGTTGTTTGTTGTTTAGCATCTCCCATCCTCCCCATACAGCGTTGGCAAAAGCTACGCCTGTGCCTTTAAACTCAATAATGTACTTTTCTTCAGAAAACTGTTCTTTAACTTCAGAAACCTTTCCTCCTAATATTTTTTTAGAGTTGTTTATCAATGCAATATTATCGCATATTTCTTCAACAGAGCCCATGTTATGGGTAGACAAGAGAATAGTTGCGCCTTCATCTCTTAATTTTAGTATCTCACTTTTGACCAAGTTCGTATTTATCGGATCAAATCCACTAAAAGGTTCATCTAAAATTAAAAGTTGAGGTCTATGAACAACAGTGGTAATGAACTGTATTTTCTGTGCCATTCCTTTCGATAGCTCATCTACTGTTTTATTCCACCAAGTGTCAATTTCAAATTTTTTAAACCAAAGCATCAATTCTTGTTTCGCCTGTTTCTTTGGCATACCCTTTAATTGGGCTAAGTAAACAGCTTGTTCACCAATTTTCATTTTTTTGTATAAGCCTCTTTCTTCTGGAAGATAACCTATCTGGCTAACGTGCTCTCTTTGTAAAGGCTTTCCGTCAATTAGTATTTCACCTGAATCAGGTGCAGTAATTTGATTGATTATTCGAATTAAGGATGTTTTACCTGCTCCGTTAGGCCCAAGCAGGCCAAATATACTTTGTTTTGGAACCTTGATGCTGACATTGTCTAATGCTCGATGACCTGAGTATTCTTTTACAATGTTTTTCGCTTCGAAAATTGGTGTTTCACTGGTCATGTAGTAAATCTACTAAAAAAATAAAAAGGGGAGTATTAAACTCCCCTTTCAATCGTTAAGATATGTTATAAATTTTAACCAAACGGGTTTTTCATTCTGTCAAAAAAGCTTTTGGTCTTTCCTGGAGTCGGGTTAAAGTTTTCGCTTTTCTTTAATCCTTCCAAAGTTTGTCTTTCTTCTTTTGTTAATTTTTGAGGGGTCCAAACCAGTACATTAATTAATATGTCGCCTCTACCATAACCATTTAATTCTGGGATCCCTTTATTTCTTAATCGGAGAACTTTACCGCTTTGTGTTCCGGGCGCAATTTTAATTTTTGCCTTCCCATCGACTAAAGGGACTTCAACCTGAGAACCCATTGCAGCATCTATAAAG